>ENA-OQIG01000563-OQIG01000563.1-human-gut-metagenome-genome-assembly--contig:-NODE-563-length-20694-cov-3.083337_pt1 | contig 20694 bp, 24 predicted proteins | sample MGYA00242576_ERZ504741 | MGnify/ENA primary metagenome ERZ504741 (study PRJEB26092, sample SAMD00036436) | human gut metagenome | host: Homo sapiens | study: EMG produced TPA metagenomics assembly of... | reverse complement strand
TTCTTTTTCTTTTGTCTTTTCTTAATGAGTTTAATGCAAAATCTAACCAATGTTTGATGTTTCTATCTTCTTTCTGAATTATTTCTAGTAAATAAAAAGGGTTTTCAAATTTAATAATTCCCTTCATTTGTTCTTCTGTTAAATACTGATGTAATACGGTAGACAAATCGTTTGTTCTTGAAGATAGAATGCCTGCCAAACTTTTAAGTTCATGCGCAAAAGAAGAAATTATCAATCCTGTACTAGCTAAGTTTCTAAGCATTCTTAGTTCATTGTCTTTTTCTTCTAGCTCTTCTGTTGCTACTTTATATCCTTCTTTTAAAGAATCAATATCTTCTTGAGGAGAGTCGGAACTTTCGGAATCATTTTTTATAAGAGCATCAGCTTTTTTTCGGGCTACTCCTTTCGGATTTTTTAGTTCGTATAATTGTGATAGATAATACATTATTGTATTCCTATCTTTCTCAAAGAAAGAGATTATTCTATAATGATATTAGAAAACAGACTAAAAACATCGTTTTCTTGTAATCCTTCACGACTTGACTTGTCTTGAAAATATGGATTATCAATTCGTGAAATTTGTACGGCTCCTGCGATTTGGTTAGGACGTATTCTATATCCACCTAGTTTTTGTCCGGCACCACCAGGGCTTTGTGCTTGCCTTTCACCTAATTTGAGCCAATCTTGTCCATTTTCTCCATATGGGCGAACACGAAAGTTATCTCTAAATATCTTAATGCCCCCATTTTTCTTTAACCAGTTTTTTCTTACTGAACTTTGAAAGGTTTTATATGGGTATTTTTGTAAATTATCTTCTCCTATATTATCCGAAATTGTATTTTTTATAAAATAAAAGTCAAAATGAAATTTGCCTATTTTATCCAATAAACTATGATCTATATTGCTAAATCCCTTTAATTTGTTTAATTGGGTTTCTATAGTAATAGTTTTATGTTTAAAATCTTCGAGTGTATAGGGGTATTTCTGCATTGTTTCATACTTGAATAATTCTTTATATTCTTGTTCAAGAGCAGAAGTAACTAATTCATTTCGAGTTATATTGATAATTAGAGTTTGGTCTTTGTCAGCTTTATAAGATGAAGAGATTTTATAATCATAATCATCGCTTTCGCTTTTATTTATTTTACCTTTTAAATCCGTAAAAGGAGAATATAAAAATATTGAAAACTCTTCTGTATTAAAAGGAGGAACTAAAATTTCTAGGTTTGCAGATAAGCTTTTAATTGCTTCTATATCCCAAACATCATTTAACTGTGTTATTTCATAAACAGTCCCATTTTGGAATGGTGGAATTTCTTTTATGATTTTTTTTCTTCAATTAAGTGATAAATTTTGCTTTTACATCTTTCGGATCAATATTGTTTATTCGATGCGTAAATATCTGATACTGTAATACCTGGTTTATCAAAGTAACTCCAATCTACAGTCCATTTATATCCTATATCACTTTTTTCAGGAACAGTATACATGGTAGTGTAATTCCCTAATCTATTTAATGCAAATCGTCCAATACCTTTAGCTCCAGTTTTTATTCTGCCATTATCTGATTTTATATTAAATAATTTATCATCAGTTCCTATTGTCATCCAACAATTTTGTATTGTTGTATCATTCATACCACATCCGAAATCAATAATGTAAATTGTAGCATTTAGGGTGCCTATATTCTCAAAAAGTATGAAACAATACTGGGAGTCTGCATCATATGTGTTTTTTACTAACTCAATAATGGCTCCTTCTGCATTGGAGAAGTTTTCTAGTCCAATGAGCTTAGCAGTTCTTGCAGAAACAGTAAAAGGTATTTGAGACATAATCTTACACTTAATTTAGATTGAGCAAAAATACAATTAATTCTCTTATTATTTTTAATAACTATGAAAAAAGTATTGTTTATTAATAGAATTGATTATTCTTTTTTCATTTTCTTTCTCCACCTTTGAAACCCTCTCATCAAACTTTCCTCTTCCACCGACTCCGCCATATCATACTTTACCACAAACTCATGCATCGACTTTATATACATCACCCCGTTTTTGAACTTATTTTCCAACAGGAACGAATAAAGCTCCGCTTTCATTTCCACCTCAATTTCCTTTTCGATAATAAAGATACTGTCCTGACCGAAATAATTATAAACTTCCGGATTCTTCCTTGCCTTGGGCTGGGAAGAACAAAAGTGATATTTCCAGTCTCTTTCCAGGAGACGCCTTGCGGATGAGGAACAGATAATTGATGCAGGAAGTGATAAATGGGAGTGAGGTGGGAGAGGTGGATTGGAATGGGGAGCCTTGAAGGTGGATTGTTGTGCGATAGAAGTTCTAAACTTTGTCCGTACCGGACATGCATATACCTCGCCAGATATGGCTTGATGGCAAACGTGACTGTAACCATGGGATTTGAATTTTGAATTGTTGAAATTTGTTGTATACTGATTGCCGCTTCGTGCGGCAGATTCCGTCGTGTTTGTTGGAAAAAATCCAATGGGTTACGGGGACGGAATTCTAATTCGGTAAGAAGTTGAAATTCAAATGGTTACAAATGCCGGTTTTTCCTTTAAAACCAACGGGCCGTTCCTTTAAAAGGAACGACCCGTTGCACACCGAGGAAGGATCTCTTCCTTTTAAAGGAACGGACGGCTCCCTAAAATCCATAGTGCAAAGCTATGCCTAATATTCTAATTTTTCAAAAGGAATAATAGCGGAAATATTTATATTATGTAATGAAATATCATAAATAGTATACATCTCTAATTTATGCGTATGCATATTGGAAATATGTAATAAAAATATACTAATTACTAGAGCGTGTATTTTAACTATATTTATCAGATAACTATTCTTAAAGTGGAAAAACTTTTTATTCCATTTCTTGTTTCTTGCGTAACAGGCGGAAAAATAGTTCTGATAAGTAAGGTGAACTTCGTACTTTTACGTTTCAAACAAAAAAAGCAAGATATGATAACATCAGTGAAACTTATGCTGAATAAGAGCAGGATATTGAATAATGGCAGTTATCCTTTAGTATTTCAGGTGATCCACAATCGGAGAAAAAAGTTACTGTATACAGGCTACCGGGTGAAAGAGGAGGTGTTTGACGAGCTGGAAGGGAAGATTATGAATGGCGTAGGTTCTACTTTTACGGCTACAGAGGTCGTGAAAATGAACCGCGAGCTGCGGAAGATGCGGAATCGGATTGATACACGGATCAGGCAGCTTGAGCGGACAAGGGAAGAATTTACAGTGGAGGATATTCTGACTCAAAGTGCTTTTGGTACAGGAAAACCACAGTTTTATTTATTGCGATATATCAATGCGCAGATTGAGCGTAAGCAGGAACTGAAGAAAGTGGGGATGGCTGCGGCTACAAGAGCACCCGCTCGTCGTTGGCAAAATTTATAGGTCGCTCTGATGTGCGGATGTCAGAGGTTGATTCGGCGTTCGTCAGGAGATATGAAGATTTTCTGTATAGTAATGGTGCTTCCGGCAATACGGTAAGTTATTATCTGCGCAATTTGCGCTCTTTGTATAATCAGGCGGTAACGGATGGTTATCATCCCCGTGGCGAATATCCGTTTGCGAAGGCACAGACCCGCCCGGCGAAAACGGTGAAGCGTGCTTTGTCACGGACGGATATGCAGAATTTGGCGGATTTGAATCTGGAGAATGAACCGGAACTGGAATTTACCCGCGATCTGTACCTGTTCAGCTTTTATGCGCAGGGAATGGCTTTTGTCGATATTGTCCTTTTGAAGAAGGCTGATATTTGCAATGGTGTGCTGACCTATTCTCGTCATAAGTCGAAACAGTTGATTCGTATAGCGGTGACTCCCCAGATGCAGGGCTTGATTGATAAATACAAGACAGAAAATGAGTATCTCTTTCCGATCATCAGCGGTGAATACGCTTCGGGATACCAACAATACCGCCTGGCGTTAGGGCGTATCAACCGCCATTTGAAGAAAATCGCTGTTGTAGCTGATATAAAAGTTCCGTTGACGACGTACACCGCACGACATACTTGGGCTACTCTTGCCCGTGACTATGGAGCTCCAATTTCTGTGATTAGTGCCGGACTTGGTCACACGTCGGAAGAAATGACACGTGTCTATTTGAAAGATTTCGATGTATCCATGCTTAATCAGGTGAACAGCATAGTTACAAACTTATCCAAGTAAAATGATTATTTGTAATATAATCCGTTGAAAATTAGAAGATATAATATTTTTATTTATCTTTGCGGTATTGTAATCTATTCCGTAATAGAGATTATATTAAAATCTCTTTGTTGTTTTGAACTATTTCACGCTGCAAAGTAAGCTTATTTTTTTATAATATGAATTATCATAAAGTACATTTTTTTATTCATTTTGTACATGTTGCGTGGTTATCCTCATAAATAGGGTTGTTTTCGGTCTGGCAGCGTTCCATTAACTGTTTGGCGGTGCATCCGAAATATAGTTTGCAGTGACGGTTAAAGTTACTCTGCGAATCAAATCCCAATTCTTCAACGGCGTCTTTTATACATACTCCCGGTTCGGTCATTTTTTCGAGTATCCTTTGGTTCTTTTGTTTCAGCATCCATTGTTTGGCAGTCATTCCGAACACCTCGTTGAATTTGGAAAAGAAGCGGCTTCTTCCCAGGTTCGATAGTGAGATGAGCTGTTCTATATTATCTACTTTGGTATGGTTGCGCATGACAAAATCCTTGAAGTTCATTTCTTTTCCGATGATAGGATGAAATAATACTGCAATCTCCTGCTTTTCATAAAATCCGCGCAGGAGAAAGAAAAATTCCCGTTGCATCAGGGTGTGCAGGTGAGCACAACTCATCCGTTCTTGATACAGTGGGTTAACACTTCGAGGAATGGTGTCAGCGGGTAGTGTATTCTAATCGGTGAAAAGTCATATTCAATGTTGTCGCAAAGGTCTGATAAAGATTGCAATATGAGCTTGTCACAGTTTCCTTCGGGCATATCGAAAAACATGGAGAGCAGGCTTGAACCGTTTTCTCCAATTCCCTTCAGCCGGGAAGAACGTGGGATGAGTATCATCTCTCCGGCATGAAACAGTCTGTTGTGGAACTGGTTGCAAGTTATGGTGAAATCACCTTTCAGGAAGAATAGAAGATAATTCTTACTTGTAGTGTCTTCCTCAAATTCTGTGTTCTTATCGAACTCAAGATACTTGAATCCGGTTTCAATCGTTGTCATGTAGTTTTGGCATGACAGGTGTTCTTCGATGTACAGCAATTCGCTTTTCATAAGTTTTGTTTCCATGGCAATAACTGTTTTGATTGTTTGGTCTGTTACCTATCTGTTTGTTTCACAATTGTTTCAGTATCTGTATTTTTAATGAATTATATATCAGAATATTATTTTCTGTTTTGTTTGCTATGATTCATTTTATCATGATACTGAAACGTTATATGGGTGCTTTATGTGATATAAATCATTGGTAATTAGGTTTTTATTGTTTGTATTCTTTTGTTTCATCTCTATTACGGAATAGAGATGAAACAAAAGCAATAATAAATAATAAGACGACATGAAGAAATATCTATGTTTAATCGGAGTCTTGGGAATACTACTTTGTAATACGGGCAACTCTTACGCCCAAAAGGTTGCAGTAAAGACTAATTTGCTTTATGACGCTACTACTACAATGAACTTGGGGCTGGAAATAGGTTTGGGCAAGAAATGGTCTCTCGATTTATCCGGAAATTATAATCCCTGGAAGTTTGATGATGAAACGCGCCTGCGCCACTGGGGCGTACAGCCGGAACTTCGCTACTGGCTTTGTGAGAAATTCAACGGTCATTTTCTGGGTCTGCACGGACACTACGCCAAATACAATGTGGGCGGAATGTCATTTTTGAGTGATAACATGGAACGTCACCGCTATCAGGGACATTTGTGGGGCGGCGGAATATCCTACGGTTATCAGTGGCTGCTCGGCAACCGCTGGAGTATGGAGGCTGTACTTGGAGTCGGATATGCGCGGTTGGATCATTCCAAATATCCTTGTGCCACATGTGGAACCATTCAGAAAAGTGAGAAGAAAAACTACTTCGGCCCGACAAAAGCTGCCGTGAGTATCATATACATTATAAAATAGGCTAATGATGAAAAGAATCTGTATATACGTGACCTTGGGACTGCTAGGCGCAGTTTCCGCCTATGCCCAGGAGATAAATATCGGACAGACCGTTGCCCGGAAAATAAGCGATGACAAAGTAGAAGTCTCATTTAATATGGATTGCAGCACGCTGCGGCTCCCTTCACGCCGACAGATGATAATCACTCCTTTGATAATCAGCCGGTCGGAAAGCGATACACTCTCCCTGCCTTCAGTCTGCATTGCAGGCAGAAACCGTTATCGCATGAACAAGCGGAAAGAAAGTCTGTATGGCAAAGAACCGGCTGCGGGAGAGGGACAGGAAATGATTCGTTTTAACAGGAAACGGGATATGTTGTTAGAATATAACGAAACAGTCCCGGCACAGGAGTGGATGTCCGGAGCACGTGTCGAGATATTCCGTGAATTACAGGGATGTGCAGGTTGCGGAGAAGCACTGGGTAATGCCCCCGTTGCGGAACTTCCTTTATTCAAAGAGGTAGTGGAACGCCCGAATTTGGAAATAATGGTGGCACAGGCAGAGGAGAAACGCCGTTCTTTCACCCGCAGTGCATATCTTAATTTTAAAGTGAACCAGTCGGCATTGCTTGCCGATTATATGAATAATCCTGCCGAACTGGCTAAAATCCATTCGTCCATTGATTCTATCCGTGAGGATGATAACTATCGTATTGCCCGGATTAAGATAGTGGGCTACTCATCGCCGGAAGGCAATTATGACGCCAATGCCCGCCTTTCCGAACAACGTGCGAAAGCGTTGGTACAAAACCTGAAACATGCCTATAAGCTGGACGACAGTATGATAGAATGCCGTTCGGTGCCGGAAAACTGGGAGGGACTAGCTGCATGGTTGTGCGAATACCGTCCTTCCTATATGCAGAAGTACTCGATATTATCGGGCAGACTCCCGAACCGGATGCGCGCGATGCGAAGATAAAAGCTATCGATGGCGGAAAAATATATAATGCCTTATTGCAAGAGGTATATCCGAAGCTGCGCTTAGTGGAATATACAGTCAGCTATACAGTGGTTCCGTTCTCTGTAGAGCAGGGACGGGAAATCATCAGAACACGTCCCGATAAGATGAACCATAACGAAATGTATCAGGTCGCAGTCAGCTACGGCAAAGGTTCGGACGAATACAACAGGATTATCCGGATGATTGCCGACCGTTTTCCGAGTGACAGGATAGCTAACAATAACGCCGCTATCGTGGCTTGGGAAATGGGAGATTACGACGCGATGTGGGTGTACCTGAAACGTTTGGAAGGTATAAAAGCTGAATAATATAATCTGAAACTTATACTTAGTAATTAACATTTTAGTATTCATTAAATTTTAAAACAATGAAATTGGACAAATCTTTTTTAACGCTGTTTGTCGGACTGGCGATGGCAGCATGTAGTAATGATGAAGAGATGGCAACCGGCGGACAAGACCTGTTGCCGATAGATGGCAGGGAGGCTTATATGTCCGTAGTTGTAGATATGCCTAAAAGTACGGGAACACGCGCTCCTGGAGAAAATCACGGAACAGCGGACGAACAGAATGTAAACGAAGTACTCCTTGCATTGTTTGATGCATCAGACGTTTGTTTGGAGACAAAGACATTGGCTTCGGCCGAGTATATTTTGAATGCAGGCGGTAATCCTGCAGCAGGGACCGGAAATGCATTCAAAGTTCCTTCTACTACCGCCAAAGTACTGGCAGTAGTTAATCCGAGCGACAAGTTCAAGGCTGCCTGTGTAGCTTCAGCTTCCTGGTCTGTCATCAATGGTGCTGTAGAGCAGGCACTCGAAGAGGTGATTGGAGCAGCAAAGAACAACTTTATGATGATTAACGCCGGCGACAATGCAAATCCGGCTAACGGAGCATTGGTGACAGCTAATGTGAAGGTGGTTGATGGAACGCTTATTGCTGATGCTACTGCCGCGATTGCCGCTGCCGAAGCTGACCGTTCCCTGATTCACGTAGACCGTGTCGTTGCCAAGGTTTCTTTAGGAATAAATCCGGGTGGTGTCACAGTTCCGGCAGGAGTAACCTGTACATTCGGCAACTGGGCATTGAATGTTACCAACAAGAGCATGTTCCCGTATGCTGAAATCGTAATGCCCGCCGGAGGTTCTGCAGGTGCGGATTACAGAATTGACCCGAACTATGAGCTGGCAGGATTCAATGTGTCACAGTTCAACTATCTGACAGTTGCTGCCGACGGCACCTTACCTGCTGATTTTTCAGCCATGACAGAAAGCAAATACTGTCTTGAGAACACAATGGCTGCCGACGCACAAACCCAGGCACAGACTACAGCTGCCGTAGCAAGTGCGGTTTACACTCCTAATTCATTTACAGTGGGTAAAAGCTGGTTCCGCCTTTTGGGTGTCACTTATCAGACATTGGCTGATTTGCAGACTGTATATAATATTGCAAAAGATGCAACAACAGCCGGCACAGCAAATGCGGCACAAACACAACTCATCACTCTTTGTGACCAGTTCTATGCACGTATGTCCGCTGCCGCTATTAAACAAAGCAAAACTGTCGGTGCTGATTTTGCCGCTATTACTCTCGCCGAACTGGACGCTATTGCGAATGGTGGTGAATACTCCAAGCCTGATGCAAATGCCGGTGAAACCGTAGGTGTAGAATACTTCCAGAAAGGTGTATGCTACTATAACATCCTGATTCGTCATGACGATGCAATCACCGCCACAATGGCACTTGGCAAATATGGTGTCGTACGTAACAACTGGTACACATTGACTATCAACAGTGTGAAGCAACCGGGTACTCCTTGGATTCCTGATACCACAGATCCTACTGACCCTGAAAAAACAGGTGAGAATGATGATGACGCTGAAGCATATCTCTCTGTAAGTATTACGATAAATCCATGGACTACCTGGAGTCAGGGAGTGGATTTGTAGTGATAACTATATTGGGCTAAAATAACAATTAAAATAATAAGAAGGCGTTATGATACGGCGCAGCTTGTCTTGTGACGCCTTCTTTTTTTCCTCTTTTCGTTTTTGTTCAGCCGGCGGAGGCTTATTTCCGTGAATCAAGACCTTGATATAAAAAACTGATAAAAACAGGTCTTACCATACAGGCAAGTTTCGCGACTTGTCAACTAAAGCAGATTATTCCGAGAAAGGCAAAAGTCGCTTTTTCACACTATATATGAAACTAGAAAAATAAATAGACCATAGATTATGAGAAAGATAATGAATACAAAAGGTGCTGTCCGACGGATGAATTATGGAAGTTGCCTGTTGTTATTGCTTGTACTCTTTTCCTGCACATCCATTGATGAGACACTACCGGAATGTCAGTTGTATGTTCGTTTCCGGTATGACTATAACATGGAGTTTTCCGACGCTTTTGCGGCTCAAGTGAATCGTGTCGACGTGTTTGTATTTGACAAGGAAGGCACGTTTATCATGAAGAAGAGCGAGCAGGGAGAAACTCTGGGCAGCGGCAGCTACCGTATGCCGTTGCCGCTTCCGGTCGGTGAATACCGGATAGCTGCTTGGGCGGGAGTGAGCGATGACTTTGAAATGCCGGAACTGGTTGCCAGGAAATCAACATTGGAAGACTTGATGGTAAGAATGAAACGGAAAGAGTCATTGGTGCATAATAAAGCTCTGAACCCGCTTTGGTATGGCGAGGTGAAGACTGTCGACTTTACCGGCAGACAGGAACAGACGGAAATGGTCTCTCTGATAAAGGATACCAATAAATTCCGCTTTATCTTGCAAAAGTCCGGTCTTGGAGAAGAACTGGATATGAGTGATTGCCTGTTCGAAATCCATGCGGACAACGGATATTATGACTGGAATAATGACTTGCTGGATGACGACGTGATTAGTTATCAGCTATCATTGGAAAAGTGGAAGATGTGGCATTGTGGCGGAAATGAATACCATGCGCCTGCTCGAACATAAAAAAGTATATCTAACGCTTACACGCAAGTCGGACAGTAAGGAACTGATGAAGGTTGACCTAATACCTTACCTGCTGCTTACAAAAATGGAAGGGCACAATATTCCGGCGCAGGAGTACCTCGACCGTCAGAGCGAGTATGCGATTGTCTTTTTCTATAACCCGGAATTATTGAATTTCCTTTCCATGAAGATTGTGATTAACGGCTGGACTATCTGGTTGAAAGGTGAAGACCTTTAGTAAACGTAAACTATAACAGCAAATGATATGAGATATACAAAATATAAATGGATGATGTGGCTTGTGCTGCTTTGTTTCTCATGTGTGAATGAGGAACAACGTGCAGTTCTGTCGGATGAACCGGGAAAGGTGCGAATGAATATGAGTATCAGTACACGTGCTACATATGATCCTGAAGTATTGAACGAAAATGAAACGCGTATCAACCGGTTACGTCTTTACGTTTTTGATGGCTCTACTTTAGATAAGATGTATTATTGGTCGGATTTGAATATAAATGATGGTGTATACGTTACTCCGATATTTCTAGTAAAGGCTGCTACTGGTAAACGTTTTATGCCATTGTAAATGAGCAACGGATATGGATTCCCGTGCTTTATTGGAAGCAGTGGATCATCCGGGTGATTTGGCTGAAATACAATACAGGAGACGTGATATAATGGATTATTGGAATCCTAATATAATGGCTACTATAATGATTATTGTCTGCCGATGTATGGAGAATTGACAGGAGTGGACGCATTGGAAGGGACGACACAAACAATCAATCTGCAAGTAGACCGGGCTGTTGCGAGGATAGATGTTTATATGAGGAGGGAAATAGGACAGGATGAAAACTACTGGGAAAACAGGCTTTATATTGAAGAGTTAGGAGTGGATCGTATATCAGATATTGGATTTATATCGCCTGTCCGAGTGCCGGATAACCGTTACGATAATATCTATTTTATGGAACAGAAAAGAAATCAGAGAAGAAGTATATTCTGATGATAAAGGAGAATTATTATATTCTTTTTATGTTCCGGAAATGGAGTGTATATATGATAAATTATCCTTAGATTTCCATTATAGATATGAAACGGGATATGATGGTCGTGCTTGGGTCGAGTTGGGTGGATATGATCCTTATACCGGTTATCCCTATGGAGAAATTCTAGAAAAAATAGAACGTAACCATGTATATAAACTTTTTTGCCGCTTTACTCAAAAGATAGCTAAGTTTGAACTAAATCTGACAGTGTGTCCATGGGAGTATCTTCCGCCACAAGCAGAAGAGGTGAAGGGAGAAGTTAAGATGACGAATTGTTATATGGTAGATCCGGGCGGAAGGGTGGATATTCCTACTGAAAACGTATATAAGATATGGGCTCAACAAGCAGAGTTTGGCAATATTCCAATTCCGGATGGAGACGTAACGGCAGAACTCGTATGGCAAGATGAACAAGGAGTTATTGCGGACGAAGGAGTAACGGTAGTCAATGCTTCGGAGCGCGAGAGGGCTTACTTGCAGATAAAGACGGCAAAAGAAGGAAATGCGGTTGTTGCGATGAAAGTAAACGGCGAAATTTATTGGAGTTGGCATATTTGGTGTACAGATTATGAACCAAATGTAACAGAAGGACAGAAGTTTTTTAATAATTTGGTTTGGATGGATAGAAATCTGGGAGCTATGACTAATGAATATACAATTGACGGTGGAGTAAAAGGTTTATTTTATCAATGGGGGCGTAAAGATCCTTTTCCTGCATCAGAAGGTTGGACGGATCAAGAAAAAATGTTATATACCCTGACGGGTACTACAAGTTTGAGTTATAAGGAAGTTGATACGTCTGAAAATTTAGTTGCAGCTATTCGCCAGCCTGCTCGTTTTTTTATTGCTATTACTTCACCTGGTGATTGGTATACGAATTCTATGTCGTTGTTAAATCGAACTTTGTGGCTACCAAATACAAAAACGATTTTTGATCCTTGTCCTGTAGGATGGCGTGTGCCCGGTAATCAGCCATGGACAGGATTATTGCAAGGGGGGGTATTTAATTCGTATTTAAATGGATTGGTTCATCCAGATGCTGGTTATTTCCCATGTACAGGTTATCGTAGACCACAAACTGGTAGATTTGATAGTTTAGGTAATATAGTTGAGTGGTTTGCGGTTGCTAGTTCTTCTAATGAATGTTATGGATTGATATTTCAATCTGTGGGTGTGCTAAGGAAGGAATGGTCGACTTATTGGCGAGCAGACGGACGTTCTATACGTTGTGTTAAAGAATAAACTAAGAATAGCAGAATAATATATAGTATGAAAAAGTACATTGTATATCTAATATTATGCTCTGTAAGCTGTTTTATATTCTCATGTACGTCAGTGTATGAGAATGGAGACACCTCATGCATACCGGAAGGAATGGAGAGGCTTATTTTTAAAGTCATAGTGCCTTCTTCTAAAGTTGTAGGCTCTAATACACGCAGCACTGCTTTAGAAAAAGAAAATGAGATAAAAGACTTGTTTGTAAAAATAGGAAATTATGATAGTGACCATTATAGAAATTTCTATTCTACGCGGAATGGAGCAATATATCTTGATTCCTATGTTTATGAGGATAGTATATATAGGGCAAGTATTGAAGTGCCTGTTGGTACATTTAGAGATGGAGATAATATTTATGTGTGGGCAAATCAAGAATATCCGATTGATGTCACTTCAGAGGAGGAATTGACAACTCCGTTATATATGTCCGGGATAGGGACAATAAGAGATGGGTGGGGCGGTGGTCGTGAGTTTGAGGCTGATGTACATTTACTTCGTGGAGTCGCTAAGTTACGAACCGTGGTTCGTACTACAAAACGCTCCGTTCTAGGGGCATGGAATATTAATCAGGTAGAGACTCAAATACTTCATATGCCTTCGTGTATTCGTCCATTTGCACCTTTTGAGACTCACCGTAATCCTGCTGCAATGTTGGTGGAATGACGTATATCACAAATATATAGATTGTACCTTAGGTTATCTTGGTTGGTGGATTTCTTGGGAAAATTCTCATTTATTATCATCCGTTGAGTTACCGATAGATGACGGGGTAAATGTTGATAAGGTAACGGAGACGTCTTATGACCGCTATATTTATGAGAACTGGTTAGAGAATGAATCAGACTATGATGAAAATACGAATGTTACAGCTTTGAAAGTCAGGATTTCTTTGTGGAATAATGAAACAGGAGAAAATCGCACGATTGAACGCGTTATTCCCATTAAAACAAATGATAGTTATCGAATATTGAGGAATCATATTTATACAGTGGACGTAAGGGTGCTAAGTGTGGATGATGTAGAAATTAATATGGATTTGTTGGACTGGAGAGAAGAGATAAATATTAATGGCGATGTCCCGGGTGAAGGCTTTACGGTAAGTAAGGGGGAAGTAGCCTTATTGCCGAATATAACTGATCCGACTTCTGTTTTTACAGTTTCAACTTTAGGCAGGCCTGACAAAACTATAAGTATTTCTATTGTAAAGGCTGACAAACAGACTGAAATAACGCAAGATAAAGAAGGGGTGGTATTATGGGATTATACTAATGGAAGCCTGCAAAGAACAAATAATGATAATCATATTTCTATAAGTAGTAGTGCTGTGTCAGCTGACGAACTTGGAATAAAACTAGCTATTACGACGAAGGATAAATCAGGTTTCGAAGGTGGCTTTTTCAAGGTCTCATGTGGAAATTCTGTACGCTATTTACCTATTGTGAAGCCTGCTCCTACCGTAGCATTAGATATCAATGAAAGTTATGCCAACTGTTATATTGCAGAAAACGTAGGAACTTATTCGTTCAATGGGGCTATTATGGGAAATGGGGCAGAAGGGATTATTCATGATCCTTCTCATGAGAATCCCGATTATTCTTTTGAAAAAGCTGACGGAACACTGATGGTTAAAGCGGAAGGAGCAGGCATTGACCCTAAATCGGCAAAGTTGCTTTGGCAAGATGTAGAAGGCTAATTACACAAGTTGCCTTCAATAATAATAGGGTTGAATTTATAACTTCGGGTAGTCAGGGATTTGGAAATGCTGTAATTGCCGTGTATGATAATGTAGATCCTAATGCAAATGATGCAAAAGTGCTTTGGAGCTGGCATATTTGGTGTGCTCCTCGTCCTTCAGATAGATATATTCATTCAGAGTCCGGAGGTACGATTTACACGTTTATGGATCGGAATATAGGGGCTGTTTCAGATACTGGAGGTGATAATTCTTATGGTCTGTATTACCAATGGGGACGTAAAGACCCATTTAAAAAGCCGGGTGCTCCCCTCTTTAATGTTTTGGGGATGAAGGTTTCTGCTTTGCATGAATTAAAACAAGTCTCATTAAGTGAAGGAATTCAGAATCCTCTATCTTTCTTTAGTAAAGGGACTGATATGAGAACCGCTTGGTCACCTTTTAGCCATATAGATGGGAAAATAGTAGTCGTACAGTGGATAAATCTATATATGACCCTTGTCCTATGGGTATAGGGTGCCTTTTAATAATGTTTTTTATAATTTGTAGAAAGGACTATTATTTAACCGAAAATTGCCATATGGAAGATACGGGAGTTTATTTTTCAGTAATACAGTCTGGTAGAGAACTGTTTTTTCCAATGACGGGTGTAATTGATTTTGATTATAGTTTTGTATATGATAATGAAGTACAATATTGGACTGCTTCTCCAATGACAACAACAAGTCTGACTTTTTGGTGGTATAATGGAAAGTGGATTGATTTTTACGATAATGACATGGGAACAGCACGTGGATTACCAATACGTTGTGTGCGGGAAGATTGATTATTGGGAATGATAAATACGTATAAGATATGGAAAAATGTATATATATAGTTTTGTTCTTATTAGGCAGTTTGGTATTAGGAAGTTGCGAAGATGATTGTTCTGCTGTTGCGGAAGGAGATAATCAAAAAAATGTAATACAACTGTCTATTGTGGGCATGCAGGATGTCCAGGTGCGTGGGATAGCTTCTGAATGGCAGAATGAAATCTCATTTTACACTTTATTTGTATATAGGGGTGATAATTTAAAGAGTACTCCTGTATATTATCAAGATGGAAATTCCAGGGCAATATTGGGAAATTCAACAGCTTCCCCATTATTGAAATTTACAGATGATTTTACTCCGCAAACGAATGATCGTGTTTACGTATTACTAAATGCTAGTGTCGGTAATTCTTCTATTTCGGAAGAAGATTTGCAGAAAGCTAAAGTCAGTCCTATTCAGGGCTTGTCTGACTCCGGTAATTTTTATATGTGCTTTAGTGGCTCATTGGTATGGAAAGAGAATGCATCTAATCTTTGTGTTATGGATCGTCGAATGGCTGCCGTTAGAGTAAATTTGTCTTCTGGTATAAATAAGACAATAAACAAGATTGTCTGTTATAATGAACCTCGTTATATATCTTTGTTTAATGGTGATGATATATATACGGAAGTTGGGGAACTGTCTTATGCTTATACTTTATCTTCGTTAGGTATAAGTTCGGCAGAAACGTTAATATCAGAATACAGATGCTCTGATCATACTGCCATGTCAGGAGGTAAAACACTTCAGGAAACTGTTTTTAGTCCTCAACGGATGGGAGTGATAATTATTGTAGAAGATAATGTTACCAATAAAGAAGAATATTATCGGCTCGATTTTTATGATAAAGTTGCTGGTAAGTACATAGATGTCAAACATGGATGCCGATATACTTTCAATATTTCTAGCGTGCGTTCTGGTGGTTATTCTTATGTAGAGGATGCGGTAAATATGCCGGGTAGTAATTTGGAATATACAGTTTCTGTAGATAATTCATGGACAGGAGTATATGAATATAACGGGCAGTATCAAATGAATTTTAGTAGGGGAGCAGTTGAACTTTTATCTGAAATTTCAGATCCGGTCTCATTGGTAAATGTCGATTTATATAACAATGATTCAGATGAGGCACTTTTGGATAAATTAATCTTTCGTAGTATAAGGGTTGTTCAGCCAGACAAAGAAACGACTATGCCTACATCTAAATTGCAGTTATGGCGTTATGATGAGAAAATAGCGAATGTAATTAAAGTAGATAATAATTATGCATATAATGACAACCGTTCGCAACGTATTGATTGGCTTAGTGGAGATATTTATTCGTGGAAGTTTTATTGTACAACAGGGAAGGGATTCGATGGTGGCTATTTAGAAGTGAAAATGGGAAATATGACCAGATATATTCCAATATCAGAGATAGGTACTTCGAATGTATTGGACGAGGAAGGGACTTCCAATTGTTATATTGTATCTCCCTATGCAGGAAAATACTCGTTTGACGCTACTGTTATGGGAGTCGGTGCGAGAGGTATTATTGATGTGGGAACTTTTAGGGATGCCGATGATAATCTGTTGACACAGGCAGGTGGTGCGGAGATTCATCCTAAATCTGCAAAACTAATTTGGCAGGATATGGAAGGGTTGATAACGCAGGTTGCATTTAATTCGACAACAAACCGAGTTGAATTTGTAAAAGGAACAGGAAGTGGCAATGCTTGATTGCTGTATATGATGATAACGATCCTAATGCAGAAAATGCGAAATGTCTTTGGAGTTGGCATATTTGGTGTACAGAACAACCGGAAGAACAAAAATATGTGATACCTACGAATGACCGGACTTATAGTGGAAAGCAGTATTATGTACTCGATCGTAATTTGGGAGCTACATCTGTCCAAACTAATTCGATTAAATCGGTTGGCTTACATTATCAATGGGGACGTAAAGATCCTATGATTGGCAAAGTGTCATTAACAGAGGGAAAGGATGCTCCGGTTTATAATGTACGTGATAAACAAATAGAGTTGGAAAATGTGGTGATGAATCCGAATGTTTCAGGGCTTCAGTATGCTATTCAGAATCCGGAGAAGTTTATAGAATGTATACTACACGGTAGTATGGAGGATCGTTACAATGATACATGGATACCTTATTCAGAAGAACTTTATAACTTGTGGGGAGTCCCTGTCCAGGATTATAAAGTTGAGGCTGTAAAAACAATTTATGATCCTGCCGCTGGGGTATATGGTTCCGCAAACAGACTTGCCGCTTCTTTTTATAAATCCGGTGTAGGTTCTGAATTAGATAATTTGTATTACGATCCTTCCATGTCTTATGAAAATAATATGGGATATTGTTTTTATTATGATGCTGAACGTCGTAAAAAGGCTTATTATCCTGCTACAAGTGCAAAAGTCGCAAAAAACACCTTTTATTTTCTTACTGATGGGTATTATTGGACTTCCCGTCCACAAAAATGGGCTACTCCCAGTAACGATGGTTCAATGGCGTGGGCTGAATGTCTTATGTTTACATCGTCAGAAATTGAACTTTCTGCATATACGGGTTCTTGGGATGCAGCCCAATCAGTGCGGTGTGTGCGTGAATGACGTTGTCGTGTAAATTATAAATTATGAAAATATGAACAAATCAGAATTAATTAAAGAAGTAGCCCTTAAAGGTCAGTTGAGTTTTAGAGAAGCTACGAATGCAGTAGATGCAATCATGGAAACCATTGCGGAAACAATGCATAAAGGAGAGAGTGTCACCTTGGTCGGCTTCGGCAGTTTTGTCATTCAAGAACGGAAAGCGCGCAACGGGCATAATCCAGCTACAGGTGGCTCAATGATAATTCCGGCTAAGCGACAGGTGAAATTCCGTCCCGGCAGTAAAATGAAATTAGAGTAAAGAAACAGGTTGGACTCAATGTTGAACATAAAAATTGAAACATGAAAAAGAAAATTATTACAGTTGCATTGGTATTATCATCAGTTTGTGCCATGGCACAGCAAAAGGAAAATCGTGATACGGATGGAAATATTCTCCGTGGCCCGTATGAAACGAATAGTTTCTGGAGTAACTGGTATATCGGTGTAGGCGGTGGAATCAATATCTATGAAGGTGAATTTGATAACAAGACATCAGTGGGCAACCGTATTGCTCCTGCACTGGATGTGTCGTTGGGCAAGTGGATAACTCCTTCTTACGGAGTCCGCCTGCAATATTCGGGTCTGAAAGCCAAGGGGCTGACGGATGCAAGCGGGATGTATGCCAAAGGGGCGCATCGCGGTTATTACAAGGAAGAGTTTAATGTTTCCAATCTCCATGCGGACTTTATGTGGAACTGGTCGAACGGTTTCCTCGGATTCAATGAGAAACGTGTATGGAATGTGATTCCGTTTGTCGGTTTCGGTTGGGCACGTTCGTGGGGAAACAGTACGCATGATAATGAAATTGCCGCCAACATCGGTATTTTGAATACGTTCCGTCTGGGCAGGCGTCTGGACTTGACTTTGGAAAGACGGCAGATGCTAGTGAAAGAGTGTTTTGACGGAACGGTAGGCGGCAGCAAAGGTGAAGGAATGAGTTCTGTGACACTGGGGCTAAGCGTGAAGTTGGGCAAGACCCGTTTCGACCGTGTAGCGAAAGTGGCTCCGGCAGATTATTCATCTTACAATGAACGTATCAACGCGCTTCGTGCCAAGAATCATGATTTGAGCACCGAAGCACAACGCCTTGCCGCCGAACTGGAAGCTGCCAGAAATCGGAAACCGGAAGTGGTGAATGAATCGAAAGTGACTGCTTCGCCAGTAGCCCTGTTCTTCCCTATCGGCAAAGCTACTTTGGATAAGAAGGAACTTACCAATCTTGAGTTTTATGTGAACAACGCTATCAAGGCGGATAAGAACAAGACTTTCACGCTGATTGGTTCGGCGGACAGCGCTACGGGCAGCAAGGAATTGAACCAGCGTTTGAGTGAACAACGTATGGAGTATGTGTACAATTTATTAGTCGAAAAGTATAAAATTTCCCCTGAACGTCTCGTGAAGAAAGCGGAGGGCGATACGAACAACCGTTTCAGTGAACCTGAATTGAACCGTGCCGTAATCGTCGAATAATAGTTTTATTTCATTTCAAGGTATTTCAGGCAACATTGCGGGGCTGTCTCGTTTTCTTCTATGTCGGGACTTAAAGTGCTTTGTCGTTACAAGGTGGGCTTGTCGGCCGGTGGTTGGATGGTCTTTTGCAATGTTGCTTTTTTCTGAATGAAGAGGAGGATATGATAATATATAATAGTCTGTTGGCGAAAACTTTCCTGAACAGGAAGAAAAGGCATTATTTTATGATTTTCGGTTGTTGTTTCACCCGGTTTAAATATTTGGAAGGTGGGAGGAGATGGAACTTCAGATTCATGCGCGACAGTATACGGAATGTTTCTTCCTGGCATTATTGCTGCATTGGTGCTATCCGTCTGGCTTTCGTGGTGGTGGATGTTGCTTGCGTTCATGAGTTATCATCTGCTTTATTGGCTGGAGAGGTGGTTCGGACATCATTCTTCATTTGACTGGGAAGCGTTGGAGCATTGTAGCGATGTGCTTTATTTGAGAAAGCGGAAATCTCGTGCCTGGATGAAATGGTATGGGAAGAAGTCGTTGCCGCCTTCGGAATGGGAGGATGATTAGAGAGAGATTGAATGATTGGAGAGAATTGGAAATCTTATAGTTGGAAATCTTGTAATTAAATATCTTTTAGTTGAATATCTTGTAATTGAATAGACAAAAGTAGATTATGAAAAGGAAATTTATAGCTGAAATGGTGGGCACTATGGTGCTTGTCTTAATGGGATGCGGCGCTGCTGTATTGAATGGCGGCGCGACATCGGTAGCCGCGGTGTTGACGATTGCTTTCGCGTTCGGTTTGTCGGTGGTGGCAATGGCGTACACAATCGGTCCTGTTTCGGGCTGTCATATCAATCCGGCCATCACCATCGGCGTTTGGCTGAATGGCGGACTGTCGGTAATGGAAGCCGGTGTGTATATCGTAGCGCAAGTGACGGGCGGAATACTTGGCTCTGCATTGTTGTGGTTGATTACCAGGACAATGGGGATAGAAGGTACGGGAGCCAACGGTTTTGAAGAACCGTATCTGCTGGCTGCATTTGTTGCCGAGGCGGTGTTTACGTTCATCTTCGTGCTGACTGTATTGGGCACTACCGACCGGGATAATAGCAGTCCTCATTTTGCCGGACTGGCTATCGGATTGACTTTGGTACTGGTGCATATTGTATGTATTCCCGTTACGGGGACATCGGTTAATCCTGCCCGTAGCATTGGTCCGGCATTGTTTGCCGGAGTGGAGGCTATTAGCCAGCTTTGGTTGTTTATTGTGGCTCCGATTGTCGGTGCGGTGGTAGCAGTGCCTGTCTGGAAAACAATAAAAGGAAATTAATTGTTTCATTTCATGTTTTTGTGAGAATAGAAAAAGATGTAGGTTTTCCCCATATAGTATAATAAATGAGTTTAATGGCCTATATCCTTTATGTCGCTGTGAAGCGCCTCATTTCCCCAAGAGAATCCGTGCCCCTGCTATTTTTTCTTTTTATAATAGTAGCATAGGAAAAATGGAATCATGGGTTCTCCTCTGCCTGTGAAGGTAGACTATTGTTTGTTTTGTTTGTGTGGTGCACCTTTTTCCCGGTGGGGGAGAAGGTGCACTCTTTTTGT
>ENA-OQIG01000562-OQIG01000562.1-human-gut-metagenome-genome-assembly--contig:-NODE-562-length-20737-cov-5.099369_pt1 | contig 20737 bp, 20 predicted proteins | sample MGYA00242576_ERZ504741 | MGnify/ENA primary metagenome ERZ504741 (study PRJEB26092, sample SAMD00036436) | human gut metagenome | host: Homo sapiens | study: EMG produced TPA metagenomics assembly of... | reverse complement strand
GCGGATTATAATATGCAAAAATCTGTTACTGTTCACTCCGTTCTCAGTAACGTAGCCAAAATTCATCCAGATTGCCTGCGGCAATGGAATTTTGGCTTGTATGTCTCGGGATTTTGGCATATTCATGCCAAAACACCTCGCGGGATAGTGGTGTGTGAACAGTAACAAAATCTTCGTAGTACGCAAAAAGAGCAGACAATGGGATTCTTTCTCAGACCCATTGTCTGCTCTTTGCACGAAAATTTTTATATAGGGGATTATAACTTGTGTTTCTTTGATGGTCAAGATGTTTTTTGTGAATTTTTTGTTTCTTTTTATATTACACCAACCATAACACTATCTTCTTTTTGTAACTCGAATTTTATAAAACTTTTGCAAGAAATTCTTTCGTTCTCTTATGTTGTGGCTTTTCAAATACTTCTTCTGGAGAACCGTCTTCTAATATAGCTCCCTGATCAAAAAACAATACCCTATCACTCACTTCTCTGGCGAATCCCATTTCATGGGTAACTATAAGCATTGTAATTCCCTCTCCTGCCAATTTCTTCATTACATCAAGTACTTCTCCTACCATTTCAGGATCTAATGCTGAAGTTGGTTCATCAAATAAAAGAATTTCAGGGTTCATAGCCAGTGCTCTTATAATTCGCAACCCTTTGTTTTTGACCTCCGGAAAGCTTTGATGGATAAGATAGTGCTTTCTTCTCCAACCCAATTCTCTTTAACAGTCCTATTGCTTTTTCATCTGCTTCCTCTTTTTTCCATTTTCCTAATCTTACAGGTGCAAGAGTTATATTTTTCAGCACTGTCATATTTGGAAATAAATTAAAATGCTGAAATACCATTCCTACATTTTCTCGATATTTATCAATATCTTTCCTTTTTTCCAGAATGCTCTCCCCTTCTATAATAATTTCTCCTTCATCTGGTACCTCCAGAAGATTCAGGCATCTCAAAAAAGTAGATTTTCCAGATCCTGAAGGGCCGATAATACAGACACATTCACCTTTTCGTATTTCTATATTAATACCCTTGAGAACCTGCACATTTCCAAAAGATTTTTTCAGATTATGTACACTAATCACTTTGTCTCATTCTCCTTTCCATCTTTTCGAGAAATATAGAGAGTATTTTCACAATCAGATAATACATAATTCCAGCAGTTATCAATGGTATAAACATCTGATAGGTTCTTGATGAAACATAACTGGAAGCTTTGGTAAGATCCATAATACCTACATATCCCAAAATGGAAGTCTCCTTAATCAACTGTATAAATTCATTTCCCATTGCAGGCAGAATATTTTTTAAAGCCTGTGGAATAATAATAAATCTCATTGTATCTTTATATCCAAGTCCCAGAGATCTTCCGGCTTCCTGCTGTCCTTTATCAACTGCCATAATTCCGGCACGTATCACTTCAGACACGTAGGCACCACTGTTAATCCCGAAGCTCACAACTGCTGCCACATATCCCAACCGGCTATGAAAGACAGCAAAATACACGATCATCAATTGTAATACCGAAGGGGTTCCACGAATCACATCTACATATATATGGATAATCCTCGACAATACAGTTTCTTTTTTCTTACGATCGGCATTCAATTTTATCATTGCTGCCATTAATCCAATCACAGTTCCCAAAAGTACTGACATGATTGAAACCAGGAGCGTAACCTGTAGTCCATTCAGGTAATATTTCCAACGGTTATCCTGCAGAAAAATAAATTTGAAAGTTCCAATTATTCCTGTGTTATCTGCTATCTGAACTTGCGTTGTATCATTTTCTCCTGAGAAAATTTTTCATAAATCTGGTCATATTCTCCATTATCTTTTAACTTTTTCAGTCCCTTATTTACTGTATTTAAAAGTTCTGTATTTCCTTTTTCAATACAATACACTGTATCCTCTTCCGTTCCATCCACTTTCTGATAAACAATATCATCATTCTGTCTGCAGTAAATCTCTGCCATAATAGTATCAATTAAGACAGCATTTACACCTCCGTTTTTCAGTTCCATTACTGCACTTGCAGCGTTCTTAAAGCGGACAACTGTTGCATTTTCAACAACACCATAGTCTGTATTCTCTCCGGATACAATAAAATCACTCTGGGATCCTTCCAAAACTGCTACTCTTTTCCCGGATAATTCAGCAAAATCATACAAAGGTGTTTTCTGACTGCTTACAATGCTCTGGAATCCCGTATAATAAACATCCGAAAAATCTACACTTTTTTCCCTTTCTTTTGTTGGTCCTATCGCTGCTGCAATAATCTGAATATTTCCGGTTTCCATAGAACCAACCAAAGAATCAAAGGCATATCTTTCCATTCCAATTCCAGATTTTCTTCTTGGGCAATTGCTTCCAGAAGTTCATAATCAAAACCTGTGAGATTTCCATCACTGTCCAGATATTCAAACGGTGCATATTCTGCATTCGTTCCGACAGTTATCTTTTCCTTAGCATAGACACTCTGCGTTCTACATGCACATAAGAAAAGCAGAGTAAGCATGATGCATGAAAAAACTTTTATTTTCATTTTATCACTCATAGCTGATCTCCTATAATATGAGTTTTAGCGTATAAATGTTTCATATGCTTTCATATTCCGTTTATCTGCTCTAGCCGGATCTTCAAAATAGTCAAATTCTGTAATTTCCTGTCCAAGATACCCCTTATATCCATGACGATTGACTGCCTTCAGAAACTCCTCAAGATTATGCGTTCCATCCCCCCAAATCAGATGACCATACGGATTTCCATCAATAAAATGCATATGGATAATATCATCTCCAAGTATATCAAACCATTGATCAATTGTTTCACCGGCAACTCCCATTGCTGTGGTATCAATCATCGCTTTCAGATTTGGATGATTTACCTCATCCAGCATTCTTTTTACATCATATACCGTAGTAGCAAGGTTGGATTCCTGTGGACGAAGAGATTCCATTGCCAGTCGAATATTTTTTGTTGGCATATTCTGCCAAAACAGACAGCATTTCCCTTGAACGTTTCCAGGCTTCCTCCCTGTCTTCATTCCAATATCCCCATCCTGAATTGATTGCCATTGTTTCTACACCCAATTCTTCACCGGCATCTAGCGCTTTCTTAAAATATGCCATACTTTTTTCAAACTGCTCTTTTTCCTGTGCAGCAAACTGATATTGGTATGTACAATTTTCCGGTGTAATCACCTTCACAGTCAAATCTCTTTCATCAAGAAGTTTTCTGACATGTTTACAGTCAGAATATTCTACATAGCTTAAAAAGAAATGCGGTGTTCCAGGCCATAATTCAATTGTTTTAAATCCGGCTTCTTTTTGTGCATCAAGAAAATATTCCAATGAATAAAATAAATAATGAATATTCATACCTGCCAACTGTTCTCTGTTGATTAATTTCTCCATTTTTATCCTCCATGCTTTCTTCTGCTGCCTGTTCATAGTTCAATAATACCTATATAATTTCCTATTTTTCCAGTTTACTACCCATATATCTATGAAAATCAGGATCTGACGGAATATTCAAATCTATCTTTCTTGCCTGTGATGTCATAACAAACAACATTTGTACAGGCAGAATATATTCCAGAATTGAAAACTCAAGATCGTCTGTAAACGTACAGTTCAGTATATATTTTGTATTTTCATCTGCCAAAGCGGAATTAATTCCAAATAAACAGTAACCCTGCTTTGTATAATAATCGAACAATTTTCCCATTCGATTTCTTTCATAACCATTGGGTGGAAAAATATATAAAAAGTTAGTTTTTGAAGTGACAGCATTATACATACCATGCATAAATTCTTCTGCTTCATATCCCCTCACCGGAAATCTGCAAGTCTCAGAAAATTTTAATATTCCCTCCAGTAGCAAACTCCTCATTTTATTACCGGAAATAAGTATCATATCTTCATTATCCTTTAGTTTCTCTGATATTTCTGAACACCAGAGTTTGCTTATCTGCAGAACATTTTTCATATTCTTTATTACAGCATCTATTCGCTTTTTATAGTTTTCAGCTTCTTTTTCTGTAATCCTTCCAATGCTTTCGGCAGTATCAATAATCCATATCATCAAAGTCAATACTGTTGCCGTAAAACCTTTGGTTGTTGCACCAGCATCTTCATAACCACATTCAATATATATGTTAGCATCTGCATGTCTGGTAATTTCCGTATCATATTCACCGGTCATTGAAATTGTGACAATGCCGCGCTCTCTAACATCATCCAGTGCCTTTATGACTGCTGCACTGGTTCCCTGTTGTGAAATTCCTGTTACCACTGCGCTTTTTGAAATAAATTCATAATCCTCTATAAGCATTACTGGTATACAGGTGTAACCCGTATACCCAGTAATTTCTTTGCAAAATCGGCTACAGCTACTGCTGCATTATAAGAAGATCCTGAACCTGTCAGGTAAATTTCTGATATTTTCTTATCTTTCAGCACTCTGCTGCTGTCCTCAAGAATTTCCTTCTTATGTTCCAATATGTATTGCAGGATACCAGGAGTCTCATATATGTAATCCATTGCATTTCCATGGTACAGCATATATTTTCTCCTCTTTATCTTTTGCTTTATATATTATATTTCTAGTACAGCGAAAATTAAGTTTCTGTTATATTGACGCAGGATGATTTCTTCAGCTGCAAGGCGGAGGAATGAGGCGTAGCGGTGGCTACGGCGATTGACGACAACGCCGCAGATGAGAAATCAGACAAGTCAATATAGCAGTTACTTAATATTCGCTGTACTAATCCTCGTATGGTTTTCCGTATCCAAAAGCACCATTGAGTGTACATACATGTGCTGCAAATTTAGAAGCTTCCTTTAAAGAAGTACGGATTGCTTCCTGTCTGTCAGTTCCTCTTTTCAGCTGATCAATATAACAATCCATAAAAGAAGTCAGAAAAGAATCTCCGGCACCCATTGTATCTACCACATTGTCAATAAGTGTTGCCGGCTGTGTATAAAACTGTTCACCATCATACATAATGCAGCCTTTAGAACCTCTGGTAAGAGATACCAGCTCCGGTCCCAGGGAATGAATAAATTTCAGATGTTCTTTTGCTGCTTCATCATCTCCGTCAAAGGAACAAAATGCATATGTAATGTATGGTGCATATTTTTCATAATATTCTTTGGAAGAGTCATCAGAAAAATCAAAGGAAATTTTTATACCAGCCTCTTTCATAACTTTCAGCTGTGATTCTGTATAGCAATAATTTCCCGTATGCACAAAATCAAATTCTTTCATATATTCAAGGTCAAAACGGTCAAGAATATACGGAGTCTTTCCTCTTACTCCACCTTCATTATAATCCCCAAATATACGGTCTCCATCACGAAGTGTACATTTAGACCATCCGTTTTCTCCTACCAACTGTTTACACTTTACAGTTTCAATTCCAAGTTCATTTAATACTGAAATTACAAATTCTGCAATGTCATCACTTCCAAAATATCCCATATATGCAGCTCTCTCTACACCAAACATTTTGGAATATGCACACAGATTTACACAATTCCCGCCTGGATACATCATATGAGAATGTTCATACAGATCAACTACATTATCACCAAATCCCAATACTTTTGTATTATACTTTACCATTTTTCTTCTCCTTTTTTATCTGGCAGATTCATATCTGCCAGACTTGTTACGAAAGAATATTAATATTCTACAACACCCATGTATCTTCTCATATCAAGAGGATGTCTTCTCTTGTCCTGTAAACCTGTACGATATGCTACTGACATTGCATAGAATACCATTGGGCAGAAATATTCATTTACGCTTTCGTCAATTGCATCAATTCCCAGTTCCTTAGCATCAATTACTTCATATTTCTTTCCATATTTTTTCAGGAAAGTAAGTGCTCGTTCATCCATAACTCTGGCTGCACCTGTTCCCATAAGAAGAATGTAGAGATGGTCTTCATCTGTGCATTCGAATGGTCCATGGAAATATTCGCCGGAATGCAGATAGCAGCAATCCATCCACTGCATTTCCTGAAGAGAACAGATAGAGAAACCATATGCCTGTGAATAAGAAGCACCAGAGCCCATAATATAAAGGAACGGCTCTTCAAAATATTTCTCAGCAAATACCCATGTACGGTTCTGTACTTTCTTTACTGCTGCACGGACAATACCGTCAGCTTTTTCAAGTCCATCCAGTACAGCTTCATATTTTGTATAAGATGGCTCCTGTAACTTCATCAGTTCATTAAGAACACGCATTACAATTCCCTGCGGTCTTTCTTTTTCATTTGTATCATCTTCCCAGCTATATACGACTGGATTCATATCTTCCTGTGCACAGATAGAATTTGGATTATGTGTCATAGTAATCACTGCCGCACCACGTTCTTTGGCAAGTTTCGCTGCATTTACAGTTTCATTTGTATTACCACCATGAGAGCAAAGAATTACAAGTGCACCCTTTTTCAGAAATTTGGATGGGGATACAATCAACTCTTTTGCTGTAAGCCAATGAGAGTGCATAGTTTCTGATTCTGCATTGATAAAATAGAATCCTGGATAAAGATCTACTAAAGAACCTCCACATGCTGTAAAAAATACATCATTAATCTGTCCCTGCTCTTCATAGATTTTTTTGATTAATTCTTCTGGTCTGTTCATTTTAATAATCTCCTTTTATTTATATTTTTTATTTTATAGTTTTCTATAATCCTGCTGAAATTGTACAGAATACAATTGCTATAACCGCCATGATCAAAAACATTTTCCAGATAGTTTTCCACCATTGTCCAAATGAAATCTTGCAGATTGCAAGCCCTGCTACTGTTGTCCCTGCTACCGGACTCATAAGGTTTGTCAACTGATTTCCATACTGTAAAGCTGTAACTGCCGCTTCCGGATTTACACCATGAAGGTCACATAAAGGTGCCATGATTGGCATAGATAATGCTGCCAGTCCTGAGGAGGACGGTACTAACAACGTCAGTAAAGACTGAACCACATACATCACTGCTGAGAAAACAACATTATTGGATTTTTCTACCAGTCCACTTAATGCATTTAAAATAGTATCAATAATCATTCCATCCTGCGCAATTACCATGATTCCACTGCAAAAGCCAATTACCATAGCTGCAAATGCAATATCCTTTACACCATTGATAAACTCTTCTGCTATTTCTGTTTCATTCATACCACCAAAGATTCCCATCAGGATTCCCATTCCCAGAAAGCACATGGATAATTCATTCATATACCAGCCATTTTTTACAAGTCCTACTACCACTATGACCATTCCGATCACAAAAGTGAGGAGCACCAACTTCTGACGGATTGTCATTTCCTGATTAAAATCAATATCCGTATTCATTTCTTTTTTCTTGATCAGATCATCCTGATACGTAATAGACTTTTCAGGATTTTTCTTAATCTTAAATGCTCTCCAGGTTACAAAAGCAATAACCAAAGCCATCATAATCGCAAACTGGAGCATTCTAAATACCAGCTGTGGATTTCCCTGAATCCCGGCAATGCCCTGTGCAATCAATACACAAAACGGATTTACTGTAGATGCAGCATAACCAACTGTTGCAGATAAGCAGACTGTCATAAAAGTAGTCATGGAATCATATCCCATTGCAAACATAATTGGCATGATCAACAAATAAAATGGAATCAACTCATCTGACATTCCAAAGGTACTTCCACCTAATCCAAAAAGAACCATTAGAATCGGTATGATCAGAATTTCTTTTACTCCAAGTTTTTTCACAATCTTCTGAATTCCCATATTCAGTGCATTAGTCTTGGCCATAATCTGAAATACACCGCCGATAATAAAGACAAATGCAAGAACCTCTACCATCTGTTGAATTCCTTTTCCAGGTGCCATAAGTACCTGAGCAATTCCCTGTCTTAAATTTGTTCCATCTTCAAGAACTTTATCTACCGAATGATAAGTTCCTGCTACTGCTACACTTCTTTCTCCTGCAGAAGTTTCTATTACCTTTCGTTCAAACTCACCACTTGGAAGAATCCATGTAAGTATTGCCACTACAATGATCAGGAAAAAATCAATGTGAGCACATGTGGCATATGAAGTTTGAATTTTTTCTTTTCTTCCATTTTACCTTCCCCTTTTCTTATTGTTTTCTGTCAGATCAATTTTTTTCTATCTGACTTTTTTCTGTAAAAACGGTTCTTCCGTCCATGATTGTCATTACAACCCTTGCATCCCTGGCATCTACCGGATTAATTTCAAGTAAATTTCTGTCAAACACAGTAATATCTGCCAGTTTCCCTTCTTCTAACGTTCCAAGCACTTCTTCCATACCCAGATTTTTCTGTCCACCGATTGTCCATGCTTTCAGAAGTTCCGGTACAGTAAGAGTATTTTCTGATTGAAATGCTTCAGCACGTCCATCCATGTATCCTCCACAGGAATAATAGATAGATTCCGGTATACTGGTAAGCAGTAACGGTAAATCTGTGGCACCACTTAAATTCATTCCACTGTCTTGCATTTTACGGCGGTTCCAGTAATATTTTCCACGCTCTGCACCTATCGTCTGTTTAATATTATTAATCAGCACATCTGCCGGATCCAGTGACATAATCTGAAAATATAATTCTGCTGTTACCCCAATCCGACCAAGGATTTCCAAATCCTTTGGATCTGTAAACTCCATATCTGTAATTGCATGTCTGTTTTTCAGCTTTCCCTGAACCTTCTTGCATTTCTGATAAATTTCTGTGATTTTTCCTACTGCACCATCTCCCTGTGCATGTAAAGACCATCTGAAATCTTCTGCATCTGCTGCCAGAACGTCTTTTTCAATTTCTTCATATGGAACCGGATCTTTACAGCAGAAATCCTGATTTTCATATGGCTCTTTTAAATCACCCTTATAAGAAGCAATCGTACCATCAGTCATCCGGTTAAAACCACTGAAACGAATCTTATTTCCTGTAAACTGCTCTCTCATTCTGCGGGCATAAACAAGATTCATTCCTTCACCTACAGGCTGTGACATAAAGAAGGTTCTCAGATTAAGATCTTCAGAATCTTCCAGTTCTTTAAGATAATCTGTAAATCCATAGAAGTCATCAAATCCCATTTCCTTTACAGTAGTTACCCCTCTGGAATTCATCATTTTCATATAATCTGAAAATTCCTTTTTAATAAATTCCCGGTCATTCAGATATTCTCTCATGATGCGGTAATAGCTTTCCGGATAACATGTTTCTGCCGAAAACTGATAAATATTTCTGGCTTTCTGATTCATAATACAACAGGAACGATCTGCCGAAAAAATGATCACCGCTTTATTTGGAAATTTCTCTTCCAGCATTTCTTCTCCGTTCTGCCTGTCCCACATCTCCGGATTCCATCCATGCCCCAGTAATGCTCCCTCCGGATGTCTCTTCTGCTCATATTTTCTCAGAATACAGCATCCCTCTTCATTATCTGTCACTTTCGAAAAATCTGCTCCTACATGATAAATTGCATATCCGGTAAAAAATGTATGAGTATCTGTAATTCCCGGCATAACCAGTTCATCCCTGAAATTAAGAACTTCCTGTGCCTGATCCAAAATATCTTTTTCAGGTTTTCCTGCTTTTTTTTCGACAATATGATTTCCACTTAAACACAGATATCCTTCGTAATCTTTCTCATTTATACCGTCAAAAAGATGTTTTGCAATAATCACTTTTGAAAATCTTTTTTTCATTTATCACGTCCTCCTTTCTTGGTTTGTATTATATCATCATATAACGTCATAATACAATATGATCTTTTGGGCAAATCATAACTTTGTGAATTCTTGATATTTTATTCTTTATTTTTTTGTCTATAACACACAAAAAAGGATTTCCGTTTCTCATTTTCAGAGTATATTTCTGTGCTGAAAACAAGATTTGAAATCCTTCTTTTTATTCAATATAACCTTTCGTGTTTAAACGGTTCTTCACCATCTATTAATATTACATTTTCGTTGTCTATATGGAAATTTTGTAACGTGAACCAGCAATAATTTCATAACTGATATATAAAGGTTCTTCTTTTTCATTATTAATATAGCTTGCCAGAATCATAACAGGTTCTCCTTCATTCATTCTAAGGTATCCTGCCACTGGTTGAGAAACTGTACTGACTTCTACTGTACTTCTCGCTTTTTCAGATTCTTTCATATGATATTCTTTATTGAGAAGACGTGTAAGAGATCCATTTTCCAGCTTTTCCACCTGAAAATCTGGCAGAAAATCGGTTGGAATATAAATATGTTCATAAATAATCGGCAAGTTATCGGCTGACAAAATTCGTTCTATATGATATATTTTAGTATGTTCAGGTTTAAAAAAATCCTGCTGCCATTCCTGCATTTCCATAATATGACAGGAAATGATATGTGAAGACGGCTTTCTTCCATTTGAACGACACGCTTCAGAAAAACTCATGTTGTTATCATTTTCTATTTTACGATATATTTTGGGTATTTCCACAAAAGTTCCTTTTCCCTGTCTTTTTACAAGAAATCCCTGAGAGCATAACTCTTCAATTGTTCTGCGCACTGTAATCCTGCTGACCTGATAGGCAGTGGATAATTCTCCTTCTGTGGGAATCTGATCTCCCTCCTTATATGTTCCCTTTCGAATCTGATCTTTTATCTCTTTCATTAACTGAGCATATAATGGTAACTGTGATTTTTTATCCAAACTCATTGATGACTCCTTCCATATGCAAACATTATATAATGTTATATTATATCATATTTCTTAGAAAATCGCAAAAAACTGTCAGAAAAAAATCAGAATCCGACATTGTCAGTGAACAGTAATGAATCATCACAAAATTCATACAAAATGACACAGGATTCCATTGTTTCGCTGCATATCTACATGCTACACTAGATTACATATCTTATGGGCATTTCGCCCGCAAACAGAAGGATTCAGCCAGAAGGCCGGGAGGTTTTTATAATGATTATTTACGTTGATGCATCCGTGATCCAGACCGGAAACGGAACAAAAGAAAATCCATTCAAAACTATTCAGGAGGCCGCTGCAAAGGCACTTCCGGGAGATGAAGTCGTCGTTGCACCGGGATTATACCGTGAAGCAGTTAATCCGATTTACGCAGGAACGCCAGACAAGCGTATCACCTACCGTTCTGCAATAAAAGGACAGGCACACATTACAGGAAGTGAAGCTGTCAAAGACTGGGAAAATGTAGAAGGCACTGTATGGAAAGCAGTCATTCCGAACGGAATCTTCGGTGATTATAACCCATTTACTACCCTGGTATCCGGAGATTGGTTTATCGCTACATTTATTGCTCATACAGGAGATGTATATCTGAATGAGAAATCCATGTATGAGGTAACCACTCTGGATAAAGTTAAAAATCCACAGAAAAGTACTATCTCATGGGATCCTGATTTCTCTGTATATACATGGTACGCGGAACAGGATGAAGCCAATAATCAGACAATTATTTATGCAAACTTCCATGAAAAAGATCCTAATAAAGAAAATGTTGAGATCAGTGTAAGAAGAAACTGCTTCTATCCGGGAAGTGAAGGAATCGGATATATCACTCTCTCCGGTTTCCGCATCAGTCAGGCTGCTACTCAGTGGGCCCCTCCTACTGCTTATCAGGAGGGAATGGTCGGTCCTCACTGGTCCAAAGGATGGATCATCGAAGACTGTGAAATCTATGAATCCAAATGCAGCGGTATTTCTCTTGGTAAATATCTGCAGCCGGAAAATGATAACAAATGGTTAAAATGGAAATACAAAGACGGAACTCAGACAGAGCGCGACTGCATCTGCCAGGCTTCCTATGAAGGATGGGATAAGGAGCATATTGGTTCCCATATTGTACGCAGATGTGAGATTCATGACTGCGGCCAGACAGGTATTGTAGGACATCTTGGAGGCGTATTCTCTGTTATTGAAGACAACCATATCCACCACATTAACAACAAGCAGAATCTGGCAGGAGCAGAGATCGGCGGTATCAAAATGCATGCCGCTATCGATGTTATTTTCCGCCGCAACCATATACATAACTGCACCCGTGGTCTGTGGCTTGACTGGCAGGCACAGGGAACCCGCGTTACAGGAAATCTCTTCCATGACAATGCTCTTCCAAATGATTTCGAAGCAGGCGATGACGCCGTCACAAGCGTAGGAGAAGATATCTTCGTTGAGGTTTCCCATGGTCCGACATTGATCGACCACAATATCCTGCTGTCTGACCGTGCACTGAAAATTGCAACCCAGGGCGTTGCCCTTGTACATAACCTGATCTGCGGCGGCTTCGTTTCTGTTGGTATCGGTACAGACAACGGTGCGCCTGATATTCCATCTCCGAGATATACTCCATATCACACCAAACACGGAACTCAGGTTGCAGGATTTATGACCATCCTTCATGGAGATGACAGATTCTACAACAACATCTTCGTTCAGAAACCGATCCGTCCTTGTATGCAGGAGCTGGCTGATCTTATGGGCGGCAACGGAAATATGTGGGATGACTGCAATGTACTCACCGGAACCTTCAGATTTAACGGGTATCCAACCTTTGAAGAGTGGAACAGACAGTTTGAAGGTTACTGCGGAATGGGTTCTGAAACAACAGGTAACTGCTATTATGATCATCTTCCTGTATGGGCATCCGGCAATCTCTATTTCAATGGAGCACGTGCATGGGAAAAAGAAACAGATGCAGTCACAGATACAGAACACACTGTAAATATCTCTGTTGAAGAGAAAGAAGATGGCTGGTATCTGAAGACCAACCTGTATGATATCATCAAAGAAGAAAACGACGGTATCATCTCAACTGAAACACTTGGTATGGCATTCGAACCGGAGCAGAAATACGAAAATCCTGACGGAAGCCCGATTATCTTTAATCAGGATTTCTTTGGAAATCACAGAGATGTCAAAACTGTCGCAGGACCATTTACGGATAAAAAAGCATCTGAGCAGAAGCTCTTTTAACCTGATATCCATATAGTCAATAGCTTTACCATATATAAACCATACATAAAAACAGCTATGAAGAGTACAGATATTTTTATCTGCTGCTCTTGCATAGCTGTTTTCTTATTTTGTCATACTTTTATTATAACAGTCCTAATAAATAATGCATTTAAGACAGTTCAGCAGAGTGCGAAAGACAAGGAAGATATCTGCAGACACGCTCTAACGCACGGCAAAGATATATGACGCAGAATTTCACACTCTGATGGGCTGGATTATGATGCATTATTTACTCGGACTGCTATAGATGCAAGCATTTTTGTAGACATTCGGATGCACCACAGGCATGTCGGAAAAATATAGCAGGTTGCTGTGATCCAGGCAGTCTGGTCTGCGAAGCAGATGGCTGTGAAGCCAAAAGTTCCTACAAATCCAAGGCAGACAACTGTTCTGGCGATCATTTCTGTTACGCCGGAGAAAACGGCTCTGCCTGAATATCCAAGTCCTTGAGTTACCATACGGGCGACATTGAGAATACCAAGACTCCAGTAGAAAAATCCCATACATCTGAGGTATTTGGCAGAGGCATCCAGAACTGCCACCGCACTCTTTCCAACAAACAGCATAGAAAGTGTACGCCCTGCAAAAATCAGTAAAATTCCTGCCGCAATACCATATCCTACTCCCACTGTAATACCACAGCGCAATCCTTTCTTAATCCTGTCAGACTGTCCTGCTCCAAGATTTTGGCTGCAGAATACAGAAGCAGAGGTTGCGATAGCATCAAATGGACACATGGTAAACTGCTTGATCTTCATTGCTGCAGTAAAAGCTGATACATATGTACTTCCAAGCCCGTTGTTCGCAGACTGCATAACCATACTTCCGATAGCTGTGATGGAGAACTGAAGTCCCGTAGGCATTCCCATTGCCAGAAGTTCCTTTACTGCATCCCCTTTTATTGTCCTGTTTTCTTTCTTGAGCCACAGGAGTTTCATTTTGCGGATAATAAAAATAAGGCACAAGATTCCACTGATCGCCTGTGCGGAAATGGTTGCAATGGCAGCTCCGGCACATCCAAATTTCAGCACTACGATACAGAATAAATCCAGAAAAATGTTCAGAACAGCAGATAACGCCAGAAATATAAACGGTGTCCTGCTGTCTCCCACTGACCTCAAAATACTGGACAGATAGTTATATAAAATCGTAAAGGGAATCCCCAGGAAAATGATTAGCAGATAACTATATGCATTGTCATAAATGTCCTCTGGTACAGATAAAATATGCAGAATCTGAGGACATAAAACACTGCATAATGCTGTCAGGATCACTGCGATTCCTGCACATAATACAGCTCCATTAAAGATATAATCCCGCATTTTTTCTATTTTCTCTGCACCGAAATATTTAGCTACAGGAACACCAAAGCCTGTACAGCTTCCCATGCAGAATCCCAGTACCAGAAACTGAATACTGCTGCTGGCTCCTACACTTGCCAGTGCTTTTGCGCCAAGAATCTGGCCTACGATCGCAGCATCAATAATATTATAGGTCTGTTGCAGCAAGTTTCCTAATAATAAAGGAAACGCGAACTGTAACATCAGTTTCAGCGGATTGCCCTTTATCATAGATGTGGTCATTTCTATTTATCCTCATTTTCTATAACGTTTCCATAAGTCAAACAGATATTCGAAAAAATCTAAGATTCCGATTTCTGAAATCTCTGATTTATTTCCAGATGGATTTCATTTCACAAATTTTCACCTGCGCATCTTTTTCACTGTTCAGGCAGAATATCCCCTGTCTGTTACTATTGTAGAATAGTCTGGTTCCAACATCTTCTCCATCATTTAAATATACCTCAATTGTTCTTCCATCTACAAAAATTTCTGCATTTCTGCATTTCTCCACAGAAGAAACAAACTGTATCTTATCACTCTTCACACCAACCATTTTAAAGAATACTTTTCCCCCTTCTGCAGTCAGACTGATGGATTTATCCCCATCCTGACCAAGAAGAATGTTGAAATCTCCTGTTTCTTCAAATGATACAGATGCATAATATCTGTTATCTGAAATGGAGCCGACTTTAATCTCACTGCCTGTGCCTTCATATACTGTATCACCCAGAAGAGTATAAACTTCCTCTACAGGTTTTGTATATACATGTTCATTCTTCACATGGAGCTCTCTTGGCAGAGTCATGCTTCCATAAGCTCCCGGCTCTGTAGCAATATGCTCTCCATAGAAATCACTGATCCAACCGATCAGGATCCTACGGTCTTCATGCTGAAAGCTCTGCGCTGCATAGCAGTTGCTTCCAAAATCCACCCACTGCTGTGTATGGACATCCATTGCATCACCGTTCCAGTCTCCCACATAATATCTGCACTGCTGGAATCTTCCATATTCATCATAATGACTCATCCATGCGCCCATAGCTACATATTTATCATCCAGCGGGAAAAAGTCAGGACACTCAATGGTTCTGATCTTTGTTTCCTCTGTGATCAAAGGACATCTGTACTTCCAGTTCTCTGCATCTTCAGATTCATACAGAAGAAATGTTCCTTTTTCATCTACGCATGCACCTAATACAATATAATACTTCTCACCGATCTTAATTGCTTTCGGATCGCGAAAATCATAGTTAGTACCTTCCGGTTTCTCCCTGATAATCTCTTTTTCCGGCTCAAAATGGATCATATCGCTACTCTTTGTCATTGTCTGATACTGAACAGTGTCCCATCCGTCATCCTGCGGTCCGATATGTCTTGTGAGATAGAAGTACACCTCATCTCCAACAGGAAGTGCACTTCCGGAGAAAGCACCACCTTTGATTGCAAGATTATCCAGGATTTCTTCCTGAGGCTCTAACACAACCGGAAGATGTGTCCAGTGCATCAGATCCTTGCTTGTTGCATGTCCCCAGTACATATTATTCCACTCCTGTCCAAAAGGATTCAGCTGATAAAAAAGATGATAATAACCCTTAAACCAGCAAAGTCCATTAGGATCATTATTCCAGTTCACAACCGGCGAAAAATGATACTGCTCTCTGTACGGAGTGCCAATGAATTTAAAAAATTCTTCTTTATTCATTGCTTTAAAATTATCTGTGGTATTCAGTACGCAGATTCCATTCTTCAGGATATTTTCACATTCGCTTAAATAAGCAAAGGTAATGGTGCAGTCCTGTGCAGTAATCTCGTATTCTGTATCTTTATCTGTCGGGAATTTAATCCAGTTCCCATAGATATGCTGCAGTTCTTTTATTTCTGTTTTGTTTTCTTTTACCTTCTTCAGGCTCACACTGCCTTTTTTCCCGGCTTCTGGTTTTACAAATAATTCCAGACATTCATAGTTTCCTGTGTACATATGTAAAAATCCCCTTTCTGAATTTTGTCTCCGATTCACTATATATCTATAGTACTGACCTTCTGCCGACATAATCTTACTATATCATAGCAAAATCACGAGGAGTTTCAATAAAATATTTTGACATTTTTTTATACTATTTTATCCTGTATAATCCCATATAAAAGATGCCGGGAGCAAATCCGACATCCTTTTTACTGTTAACTTATGTTTATTTACAGTAGCCTCGTTATAACTATACGAGAGTATTATAAATTTTCCCAGTTCTCTTTGATTACTGTGCTTTTTTTCTTTTAAAATCATGAAATTTTTTACAATTTATAATAATGCAATCAAGACAGTTCCGCAGACTGCGAAAGACAAGGAAATATCTGCAGGCGTGCTAACGCACGACAATGATATCTGAAGCAGGACTTCACGCTATGATGGGCTGGATTGCTTGCATTATTTTATGGAATTGCTATAGTATAATATATGTAAAAAAATAAATCAGAACGTTATCCAATGCGATGTATTGTGCAAAAAATAATGCTAATAATAATTTATCAATGTCATTTAATTTTTATTTAACCGGAATTCCCCGAAACACATTTTCTGCAAAATCCATAACTGCTTCATTTTCTCTGCATGTATCCAGTATTATATTATCCAATGATGCCTCATCAACATGTACTGCTTCAATCGGAAGTTTAACCAGTTCATCCATACTTAACAATGCTCCAACCTGCGCATCAAAGCAGGATTGATTTTCTTCACTTTCTTTTTTATCAGTTTTTGTAGTTGCCACAATATGATTGTTTGCAATGTAATTTTCTCTTCCGGAAACCAAACGAATGATTATCGGTTTTATGCCTGCCGGTTTCAGATATTGCTGTTCAATCGTCTCCGAAATGTGATTAGCAATCAGTGAATTGCTACTTCCCTGAATATGAATCAGGCCAAAATCATCCTCTAATCCATTATCATATTCCAGCATCGGAAGCCATGGTTCATGATCTCTGAGAAAATGATTGGAAGATATGAGATTTTCTCTACAATTTTCCATTATCAGCATTCCCGGATAAAAAGAATGAAATCTGTTTGCAGTTACTGATGATCTAAGAACACCCTTAAGATGTACTATACTTTTTCCTCTTGGAAATGTTATTGGAAGTAATCAGAAGTCCTCCAAAATTTTCGGCAAAAATTGTATAACCTCTATAACCAGCCCCCATAAGATTATCTGTTATTTTAGATGCCTGTCCGGCTCCACGAAGTTCTACACAATTTCCACATTCTGCTATAAAATTATCATGAACAGATAATGCATCAGAATTGTAAAGAGTCACTCCATGCTCCAGATAAATAATACCCATGCCTGTAATTCTGAAAGAATCCTGTGCACTGGCTACATAAATTCCTGTTTTTCCATTTAAATATGTATTCTCTGGATCTCCATTTCCGTCATCTACAAAATGGAGTCCATCAATACAGAAATTTTCAAACTCCACGGAACTGATTCTCGGATCTCCCTCTCGTTCCACCAGAAAAGCAGCACCGGATCTTTCATCCCCCTTTAATGGTTCCAAATCTACCAGAATCCTGCTACCGCCCGGCCAGATGTCATGAAGATCCTTCACTGTTCTTTTGGCACATTATATCGGATACTTGAAGACACAAATCCATGTCCTGATCCTTGGATTTTCAAGTAACTGATGTCAATTTTCACCTGCGTTTTTAAATGATAATCTCCAGACGGAATATAAATTACTGCTCCCGGTTTTCCTCCATCATTTACATTTGTATCCTTCTGTCTGTTCTTGATGTCTGCAATGATACTGTTGATCACTTCTCCGATATCCGTATATGGGTTACCTACCTGCCAGTCAGTGACATCATAATAATTATTACGTTTCATTTCAATACTCCTCCTGCTTTCAGTTCATGTCAAGCGGATATTCGCAATCCGCTCCGCTACTTGATTCAGTTAAAACACTCCTGCAATCCATATGCTTCATAGTCTCTGATTACCGCTCTTCCACCAAACGCAGATATACTTATTGCATCCTGATCATTTCCTGCAAAAATATTATTGGAATGATTATTTCTGTATTGATCTGTAAATATCTCCAGAGAACTCTGATCTGAAAAGATATGTACATCCAGACTTTTTTCGCTGACCTTAAGTACACTTCTGGATGTTCCTACACTCCATCCATCTGCACAGCTTCTGTCTACCAGCAATTCACCATTTTTCAGATCAAAAATACAACGGGATTCTTTTTCTTTTCCGCATCTGAGCTTCAGTTCTACCCTGTCTGCATCAGTTTCTTCAAGATCCAATGTGAATTTCATCTCAAAGCTGATTCCATCTCCTGCTTTTAACTGCTGAGGTGTTTCTGTAATCTGTATTTCCCGTTGCGTAAATTTGTTTTCACGGATTTTTTCCATTTCCTCTACAGGAACAAACGCCAGCGTTCCATCCTTGCACATCCGAACTTCACGAATCACATTAAAAAATCCGCACCAGCCTCCTGATAAGTAGGTCCCCAGTCCTTAAAGAGAGGCATCCATTCCCATTCATTCGCCCAGGCAACAATCAGACGTCTTCCATCAGGAGCAACCATGGACTGTGGCGCATAAAAATCAAATCCCCAATCCATTTCACCACTGATATGCCAGTCAAATTTTCCTGTTTTGTAATCAAAATCTCCTGTCAGGTATACTGATGTATGATCTCCTGAGCCCATTGGAGAAAAAGTGAGAACATATTTATCGCCAAGCTGATAAAAATCCGGACATTCCCACATGAATCCCCATTCTCCACGGCTTTCTGCCAGCACGTTTAAAAAATTCCAATGATAAAGATCTGCAGATTCATATATCAATGCTAATCCTCTGTTATTACGACTGGCCCCTACAACCATATAATATTTATTTTCATGCTTCCATACCTTTGGATCACGGAATGAATCCGGCTGAATACCTTCCGGTGCATCAAAGAGAGGATTTCCGTCATACTTTTCAAAATTTATTCCATCTTCACTTATAGCAAGACACTGGCTTTGCTCACTTCCGTTTCCATGATTTGCAGTTGCCGTATAAAATACATATAACTTACCTTCGTGTTCGATTGCACTGCCGGAAAAACATCCACCTTTTTGATAATCATCATACTCTTCACTGGGTGCCAATGCCATAGGCAAATATTCCCAATGAACTAAATCTTTGCTGACTGCATGTCCCCAATGCATACAATCCCAAAATCATTATATGGATTAGTCTGATAAAACACATGATACTGTCCGTTAAAAAAGATCAGTCCGTTAGGATCATTCATCCACCGCTCTGGGGCATAAAATGATAATGCTGACGCATTTTTCCATTTTGAACAATCATCTTTTTACTGTCAATTTCTTTTTGCGCGTTTTCTATTCTTTGTCTCATTAATATTTTATTCACTGGCTTTCTCCATTCTTATTATCCTTTTACAGCTCCTGCTGTCATTCCCTGAACAATGTATCTCTGTGCAAACATTGATAAAATCATTACCGGGAAGCTAAATAAAAATGCTCCTGCACACATCGGTCCAAGGTCAAGATTATACGCTGACAGGAAACCGGCAAGACCTACTGTAAATGTTTTAGCATTCATACTGGTCAGCAACAGAGAAATAAGAAAATCATTCCATGCCAGGAACAATGTAAATATAAAGGCAGTTGCAAGTCCCGGCTTACAAATCGGCAAAATAACCTTTCTGAATGTCTGAAGCTGGAAGCGCCATCTACATATGCAGCCTCATCCAAAGTAGACGGTACTCCCTCATAAAAACTAAGCATTGTCCACATTACAAAAGGCATGTTTACTGCCGCATAAACAATAATCAATGCAATTCTGGTATCATACAATCCCATATTACAAATAATCTCATAAATAGGTACTGCAATACTGGATGTAGGAATCATTTTCAGACATAAAATCAATACCACCAGCCCTACTGACAGCTTCGCTCCAGATCTCTGAATAGCATATGCAGCCAGTGAACCCAGGATAACTGCAATAATTGTACTGCAAACTGCTGTAATCAAACTGTTCAGCAGATACCCACCCGCGTTCATTCTTACAAATAATTGAGTGAAATTTTCAACCGAAAAGCTTTTTGGAAGAAAAGATGGCGGAACAGCAATTACCTCTGATCCAGGTTTAAACGAACAACAAATTACATAAATATACGGAAGCAGCCAGAATATCGTAATAATTATAGAATAATAACTGCTATTTTTAGTTTGATACTATTACCTTTCTTCATTTTGGTCTCCTTATTGAATCCTTTTTATTACTGTTTTTCTTTGACAGCTTTTACTTTTTCTTTGGATTCCATAAAC
>ENA-OQIG01000558-OQIG01000558.1-human-gut-metagenome-genome-assembly--contig:-NODE-558-length-20787-cov-3.478074_pt1 | contig 20787 bp, 23 predicted proteins | sample MGYA00242576_ERZ504741 | MGnify/ENA primary metagenome ERZ504741 (study PRJEB26092, sample SAMD00036436) | human gut metagenome | host: Homo sapiens | study: EMG produced TPA metagenomics assembly of... | reverse complement strand
CGAAAGCGATGATCAAAAGTTTGAGGTCAAGCCGCTGCCTTTGAAGGTGACTGATCCCGGCGTCTCAGATCGACCGCCTGGCAACTCTGCGACCTACGAAGAAGCAATTGCACGCCTGATGGCAACCATGAAAGAAGCTTCGGCTGGCAAACTGGTTCGTACTCTGGCTGCTGTACGCGATGCGAAAGAAGCTGCTTAATCGCAGTTATCTTTTTAACGCATTCGCTTACGTATAAACTTATTCTGATATTCAGGAACAATTTAAATGTCTATCACTAAAGATCAAATCATTGAAGCAGTTGCAGCTATGTCTGTAATGGACGTTGTAGAACTGATCTCTGCAATGGAAGAAAAATTCGGTGTTTCCGCTGCTGCTGCTGTAGCTGTAGCTGCTGGCCCGGTTGAAGCTGCTGAAGAAAAAACTGAATTCGACGTAATTCTGAAAGCTGCTGGCGCTAACAAAGTTGCTGTTATCAAAGCAGTACGTGGCGCAACTGGCCTGGGTCTGAAAGAAGCTAAAGACCTGGTAGAATCTGCACCGGCTGCTCTGAAAGAAGGCGTGAGCAAAGACGACGCAGAAGCACTGAAAAAAGCTCTGGAAGAAGCTGGCGCTGAAGTTGAAGTTAAATAAGCCAACCCTTCCGGTTGCAGCCTGAGAAATCAGGCTGATGGCTGGTGACTTTTTAGTCACCAGCCTTTTTGCGCTGTAAGGCGCCAGTAGCGTTTCACACTGTTTGACTACTGCTGTGCCTTTCAATGCTTGTTTCTATCGACGACTTAATATACTGCGACAGGACGTCCGTTCTGTGTAAATCGCAATGAAATGGTTTAAGCGTGATAGCAACAGGCATTGCGGAAAGTGTTCCATTTTCCGGTCAACAAAATAGTGTTGCACAAACTGTCCGCTCAATGGACAGATGGGTCGACTTGTCAGCGAGCTGAGGAACCCTATGGTTTACTCCTATACCGAGAAAAAACGTATTCGTAAGGATTTTGGTAAACGTCCACAAGTTCTGGATGTACCTTATCTCCTTTCTATCCAGCTTGACTCGTTTCAGAAATTTATCGAGCAAGATCCTGAAGGGCAGTATGGTCTGGAAGCTGCTTTCCGTTCCGTATTCCCGATTCAGAGCTACAGCGGTAATTCCGAGCTGCAATACGTCAGCTACCGCCTTGGCGAACCGGTGTTTGACGTCCAGGAATGTCAAATCCGTGGCGTGACCTATTCCGCACCGCTGCGCGTTAAACTGCGTCTGGTGATCTATGAGCGCGAAGCGCCGGAAGGCACCGTAAAAGACATTAAAGAACAAGAAGTCTACATGGGCGAAATTCCGCTCATGACAGACAACGGTACCTTTGTTATCAACGGTACTGAGCGTGTTATCGTTTCCCAGCTGCACCGTAGTCCGGGCGTCTTCTTTGACTCCGACAAAGGTAAAACCCACTCTTCGGGTAAAGTGCTGTATAACGCGCGCATCATCCCTTACCGTGGTTCCTGGCTGGACTTCGAATTCGATCCGAAGGACAACCTGTTCGTACGTATCGACCGTCGCCGTAAACTGCCTGCGACCATCATTCTGCGCGCCCTGAACTACACCACAGAGCAGATCCTCGACCTGTTCTTTGAAAAAGTTATCTTTGAAATCCGTGATAACAAGCTGCAGATGGAACTGGTGCCGGAACGCCTGCGTGGTGAAACCGCATCTTTTGACATCGAAGCTAACGGTAAAGTGTACGTAGAAAAAGGCCGCCGTATCACTGCGCGCCACATTCGCCAGCTGGAAAAAGACGACGTCAAACTGATCGAAGTCCCGGTTGAGTACATCGCAGGTAAAGTGGTTGCTAAAGACTATATTGATGAGTCTACCGGCGAGCTGATCTGCGCAGCGAACATGGAGCTGAGCCTGGATCTGCTGGCTAAGCTGAGCCAGTCTGGTCACAAGCGTATCGAAACGCTGTTCACCAACGATCTGGATCACGGCCCATATATCTCTGAAACCTTACGTGTCGACCCAACTAACGACCGTCTGAGCGCACTGGTAGAAATCTACCGCATGATGCGCCCTGGCGAGCCGCCGACTCGTGAAGCAGCGGAAAGCCTGTTCGAGAACCTGTTCTTCTCCGAAGACCGTTATGACCTGTCTGCGGTTGGTCGTATGAAGTTCAACCGTTCTCTGCTGCGCGAAGAAATCGAAGGTTCCGGTATCCTGAGCAAAGACGACATCATTGATGTTATGAAAAAGCTCATCGATATCCGTAACGGTAAAGGCGAAGTCGATGATATCGACCACCTCGGCAACCGTCGTATCCGTTCCGTTGGCGAAATGGCGGAAAACCAGTTCCGCGTTGGCCTGGTACGTGTAGAGCGTGCGGTGAAAGAGCGTCTGTCTCTGGGCGATCTGGATACCTGATGCCTCAGGATATGATCAACGCCAAGCCGATTTCCGCAGCAGTGAAAGAGTTCTTCGGTTCCAGCCAGCTGTCTCAGTTTATGGACCAGAACAACCCGCTGTCTGAGATTACGCACAAACGTCGTATCTCCGCACTCGGCCCAGGCGGTCTGACCCGTGAACGTGCAGGCTTCGAAGTTCGAGACGTACACCCGACTCACTACGGTCGCGTATGTCCAATCGAAACCCCTGAAGGTCCGAACATCGGTCTGATCAACTCTCTGTCCGTGTACGCACAGACTAACGAATACGGCTTCCTTGAGACTCCGTATCGTAAAGTGACCGACGGTGTTGTAACTGACGAAATTCACTACCTGTCTGCTATCGAAGAAGGCAACTACGTTATCGCCCAGGCGAACTCCAACCTGGATGAAGAAGGCCACTTCGTAGAAGACCTGGTAACTTGCCGTAGCAAAGGCGAATCCAGCTTGTTCAGCCGTGACCAGGTTGACTACATGGACGTATCCACCAGCAGGTGGTATCCGTCGGTGCGTCTCTGATCCCGTTCCTGGAACACGATGACGCCAACCGTGCATTGATGGGTGCGAACATGCAACGTCAGGCCGTTCCGACTCTGCGTGCTGATAAGCCGCTGGTTGGTACTGGTATGGAACGTGCTGTTGCCGTTGACTCCGGTGTAACTGCGGTAGCTAAACGTGGTGGTGTCGTTCAGTACGTGGATGCTTCCCGTATCGTTATCAAAGTTAACGAAGACGAGATGTATCCGGGTGAAGCAGGTATCGACATCTACAACCTGACCAAATACACCCGTTCTAACCAGAACACCTGTATCAACCAGATGCCGTGTGTGTCTCTGGGTGAACCGGTTGAACGTGGCGACGTGCTGGCAGACGGTCCGTCCACCGACCTCGGTGAACTGGCGCTTGGTCAGAACATGCGCGTAGCGTTCATGCCGTGGAATGGTTACAACTTCGAAGACTCCATCCTCGTATCCGAGCGTGTTGTTCAGGAAGACCGTTTCACCACCATCCACATTCAGGAACTGGCGTGTGTGTCCCGTGACACCAAGCTGGGGCCAGAAGAGATCACCGCTGACATCCCGAACGTGGGTGAAGCTGCGCTCTCCAAACTGGATGAATCCGGTATCGTTTATATTGGTGCGGAAGTGACCGGTGGCGACATTCTGGTTGGTAAGGTTACGCCGAAAGGTGAAACTCAGCTGACCCCAGAAGAAAAACTGCTGCGTGCGATCTTCGGTGAGAAAGCCTCTGACGTTAAAGACTCTTCTCTGCGCGTACCAAACGGTGTATCCGGTACGGTTATCGACGTTCAGGTCTTTACTCGCGATGGCGTAGAAAAAGACAAACGTGCGCTGGAAATCGAAGAAATGCAGCTCAAACAGGCGAAGAAAGACCTGTCTGAAGAACTGCAGATCCTCGAAGCGGGTCTGTTCAGCCGTATCCGTGCTGTGCTGGTAGCCGGTGGCGTTGAAGCTGAGAAGCTCGACAAACTGCCGCGCGATCGCTGGCTGGAGCTGGGCCTGACCGACGAAGAGAAACAAAATCAGCTGGAACAGCTGGCTGAGCAGTATGACGAACTGAAACACGAGTTCGAGAAGAAACTCGAAGCGAAACGCCGCAAAATCACCCAGGGCGACGATCTGGCACCGGGCGTGCTGAAGATTGTTAAGGTATATCTGGCGGTTAAACGCCGTATCCAGCCTGGTGACAAGATGGCAGGTCGTCACGGTAACAAGGTGTAATTTCTAAGATCAACCCGATCGAAGATATGCCTTACGATGAAAACGGTACGCCGGTAGACATCGTACTGAACCCGCTGGGCGTACCGTCTCGTATGAACATCGGTCAGATCCTCGAAACCCACCTGGGTATGGCTGCGAAAGGTATCGGCGACAAGATCAACGCCATGCTGAAACAGCAGCAAGAAGTCGCGAAACTGCGCGAATTCATCCAGCGTGCGTACGATCTGGGCGTGACGTTCGTCAGAAAGTTGACCTGAGTACCTTCAGCGATGAAGAAGTTATGCGTCTGGCTGAAAACCTGCGCAAAGGTATGCCAATCGCAACGCCGGTGTTCGACGGTGCGAAAGAAGCAGAAATTAAAGAGCTGCTGAAACTTGGCGACCTGCCGACTTCCGGTCAGATCCGCCTGTACGATGGTCGCACTGGTGAACAGTTCGAGCGTCCGGTAACCGTTGGTTACATGTACATGCTGAAACTGAACCACCTGGTCGACGACAAGATGCACGCGCGTTCCACCGGTTCTTACAGCCTGGTTACTCAGCAGCCGCTGGGTGGTAAGGCACAGTTCGGTGGTCAGCGTTTCGGGGAGATGGAAGTGTGGGCGCTGGAAGCATACGGCGCAGCATACACCCTGCAGGAAATGCTCACCGTTAAGTCTGATGACGTGAACGGTCGTACCAAGATGTATAAAAACATCGTGGACGGCAACCATCAGATGGAGCCGGGCATGCCAGAATCCTTCAACGTATTGTTGAAAGAGATTCGTTCGCTGGGTATCAACATCGAACTGGAAGACGAGTAATTCTCGCTCAAACAGGTCACTGCTGTCGGGTTAAAACCCGGCAGCGGATTGTGCTAACTCCGACGGGAGCAAATCCGTGAAAGATTTATTAAAGTTTCTGAAAGCGCAGACTAAAACCGAAGAGTTTGATGCGATCAAAATTGCTCTGGCTTCGCCAGACATGATCCGTTCATGGTCTTTCGGTGAAGTTAAAAAGCCGGAAACCATCAACTACCGTACGTTCAAACCAGAACGTGACGGCCTTTTCTGCGCCCGTATCTTTGGGCCGGTAAAAGATTACGAGTGCCTGTGCGGTAAGTACAAGCGCCTGAAACACCGTGGCGTCATCTGTGAGAAGTGCGGCGTTGAAGTGACCCAGACTAAAGTACGCCGTGAGCGTATGGGCCACATCGAACTGGCTTCCCCGACTGCGCACATCTGGTTCCTGAAATCGCTGCCGTCCCGTATCGGTCTGCTGCTCGATATGCCGCTGCGCGATATCGAACGCGTACTGTACTTTGAATCCTATGTGGTTATCGAAGGCGGTATGACCAACCTGGAACGTCAGCAGATCCTGACTGAAGAGCAGTATCTGGACGCGCTGGAAGAGTTCGGTGACGAATTCGACGCGAAGATGGGTGCGGAAGCAATCCAGGCTCTGCTGAAGAGCATGGATCTGGAGCAAGAGTGCGAACAGTTGCGTGAAGAGCTGAACGAAACCAACTCCGAAACCAAGCGTAAAAAGCTGACCAAGCGTATCAAACTGTTGGAAGCGTTCGTTCAGTCTGGTAACAAACCAGAGTGGATGATCCTGACCGTTCTGCCGGTACTGCCGCCAGATCTGCGTCCGCTGGTTCCGCTGGATGGTGGTCGTTTCGCGACTTCTGACCTGAACGATCTGTATCGTCGCGTCATTAACCGTAACAACCGTCTGAAACGTCTGCTGGATCTGGCTGCGCCGGACATCATCGTACGTAACGAAAAACGTATGCTGCAGGAAGCGGTTGACGCCCTGCTGGATAACGGTCGTCGCGGTCGTGCAATCACCGGTTCTAACAAGCGTCCTCTGAAATCTTTGGCCGACATGATCAAAGGTAAACAGGGTCGTTTCCGTCAGAACCTACTCGGTAAGCGTGTTGACTACTCCGGTCGTTCTGTAATCACCGTAGGTCCATACCTGCGTCTGCATCAGTGCGGTCTGCCGAAGAAAATGGCACTGGAGCTGTTCAAACCGTTCATCTACGGCAAGCTGGAACTGCGTGGTCTTGCTACCACCATTAAAGCTGCGAAGAAAATGGTTGAGCGCGAAGAAGCTGTCGTTTGGGATATCCTGGACGAAGTTATCCGCGAACACCCGGTACTGCTGAACCGTGCACCGACTCTGCACCGTCTGGGTATCCAGGCATTTGAACCGGTACTGATCGAAGGTAAAGCTATCCAGCTGCACCCGCTGGTTTGTGCGGCATATAACGCCGACTTCGATGGTGACCAGATGGCTGTTCACGTACCGCTGACGCTGGAAGCCCAGCTGGAAGCGCGTGCGCTGATGATGTCTACCAACAACATCCTGTCCCCGGCGAACGGCGAACCAATCATCGTTCCGTCTCAGGACGTTGTACTGGGTCTGTACTACATGACCCGTGACTGTGTTAACGCCAAAGGCGAAGACATGGTGCTGACTGGCCCGAAAGAAGCAGAACGTCTGTATCGCTCTGGTCTGGCTTCTCTGCATGCGCGCGTTAAAGTGCGTATCACCGAGTATGAAAAAGATGCTAACGGTGAATTAGTAGCGAAAACCAGCCTGAAAGACACGACTGTTGGCCGTGCCATTCTGTGGATGATTGTACCGAAAGGTCTGCCTTACTCCATCGTCAACCAGGCGCTGGGTAAAAAAGCAATCTCCAAAATGCTGAACACCTGCTACCGCATTCTCGGTCTGAAACCGACCGTTATTTTTGCGGACCAGATCATGTACACCGCTTCGCCTATGCAGCGCGTTCTGGTGCATCTGTTGGCATCGATGACATGGTCATCCCGGAGAAGAAACACGAAATCATCTCCGAGGCAGAAGCAGAAGTTGCTGAAATTCAGGAGCAGTTCCAGTCTGGTCTGGTAACTGCGGGCGAACGCTACAACAAAGTTATCGATATCTGGCTGCGGCGAACGATCGTGTATCCAAAGCGATGATGGATAACCTGCAAACTGAAACCGTGATTAACCGTGACGGTCAGGAAGAGAAGCAGGTTTCCTTCAACAGCATCTACATGATGGCCGACTCCGGTGCGCGTGGTTCTGCGGCACAGATTCGTCAGCTTGCTGGTATGCGTGGTCTGATGGCGAAGCCGGATGCTCCATCATCGAAACGCCAATCACCGCGAACTTCCGTGAAGGTCTGAACGTACTCCAGTACTTCATCTCCACCCACGGTGCTCGTAAAGGTCTGGCGGATACCGCACTGAAAACTGCAAACTCCGGTTACCTGACTCGTCGTCTGGTTGACGTGGCGCAGGACCTGGTGGTTACCGAAGACGATTGTGGTACCCATGAAGGTATCATGATGACTCCGGTTATCGAAGGTGGTGATGTTAAAGAGCCGCTGCGCGATCGCGTACTGGGTCGTGTAACTGCTGAAGACGTTTTGAAGCCGGTACTGCTGATATCCTCGTTCCGCGCAACACGCTGCTGCACGAACAGTGGTGTGACCTGCTGGAAGAGAACTCTGTCGACGCGGTTAAAGTACGTTCTGTTGTATCTTGTGACACCGACTTTGGTGTATGTGCGCACTGCTACGGTCGTGACCTGGCGCGTGGCCACATCATCAACAAGGGTGAAGCAATCGGTGTTATCGCGGCACAGTCCATCGGTGAACCGGGTACACAGCTGACCATGCGTACGTTCCACATCGGTGGTGCGGCATCTCGTGCGGCTGCTGAATCCAGCATCCAGGTGAAAAACAAAGGTAGCATCAAGCTCAGCAACGTGAAGTCGGTTGTGAACTCCAGCGGTAAACTGGTTATCACTTCCCGTAATACTGAACTGAAACTGATCGACGAATTCGGTCGTACCAAAGAAAGCTACAAAGTACCTTACGGTGCGGTACTGGCGAAAGGCGATGGCGAACAGGTTGCTGGCGGCGAAACCGTTGCAAACTGGGACCCGCACACCATGCCGGTTATCACCGAAGTAAGCGGTTTTGTACGCTTTACTGACATGATCGACGGTCAGACCATTACGCGTCAGACAGACGAATTGACCGGTCTGTCTTCGCTGGTGGTTCTGGATTCCGCAGAACGTACCGCAGGTGGTAAAGATCTGCGTCCGGCACTGAAAATCGTTGATGCTCAGGGTAACGACGTTCTGATTCCGGGTACCGATATGCCTGCGCAGTACTTCCTGCCGGGTAAAGCGATTGTTCAGCTGGAAGATGGCGTACAGATCAGCTCTGGTGACACCCTGGCGCGTATTCCGCAGGAATCCGGCGGTACCAAGGACATCACCGGTGGTCTGCCGCGCGTTGCGGACCTGTTCGAAGCACGTCGTCCGAAAGAGCCGGCAATCCTGGCTGAAATCAGCGGTATCGTTTCCTTCGGTAAAGAAACCAAAGGTAAACGTCGTCTGGTTATCACCCCGGTAGACGGTAGCGATCCGTACGAAGAGATGATTCCGAAATGGCGTCAGCTCAACGTGTTCGAAGGTGAACGTGTAGAACGTGGTGACGTAATTTCCGACGGTCCGGAAGCGCCGCACGACATTCTGCGTCTGCGTGGTGTTCATGCTGTTACTCGTTACATCGTTAACGAAGTACAGGACGTATACCGTCTGCAGGGCGTTAAGATTAACGATAAACACATCGAAGTTATCGTTCGTCAGATGCTGCGTAAAGCTACCATCGTTAACGCGGGCAGCTCCGACTTCCTGGAAGGCGAACAGGTTGAATACTCTCGCGTCAAGATCGCAAACCGCGAACTGGAAGCGAACGGCAAAGTGGGTGCAACTTACTCCCGCGATCTGCTGGGTATCACCAAAGCGTCTCTGGCAACCGAGTCCTTCATCTCCGCGGCATCGTTCCAGGAGACCACTCGCGTGCTGACCGAAGCAGCCGTTGCGGGCAAACGCGACGAACTGCGCGGCCTGAAAGAGAACGTTATCGTGGGTCGTCTGATCCCGGCAGGTACCGGTTACGCGTACCACCAGGATCGTATGCGTCGCCGTGCTGCGGGTGAAGCTCCGGCTGCACCGCAGGTGACTGCAGAAGACGCATCTGCAGCTGGCAGAACTGCTGAACGCAGGTCTGGGCGGTTCTGATAACGAGTAATCGTTAATCCGCAAATAACGTAAAAACCGCTTCGGCGGGTTTTTTTATGGGGGGAGTTTAGGGAAAGAGCATTTGTCAGAATATTTAAGGAATTTCTGAATACTCATAATCAATGTAGAGATGACTAATATCCTGAAACTGACTGAACTAATTGAGTCAAACTCGGCAAGGATTCGATACTATTCCTGTGTAACTTTCTTAAGGAACGAGAATGAAACAGGAAGTGGAAAAGTGGCGACCTTTTGGACATCCGGATGGTGATATTCGTGATTTATCATTTCTTGATGCTCATCAGGCTGTCTACGTTCAGCATCATGAGGGCAAAGAGCCTTTAGAGTATCGCTTTTGGGTTACCTACTCTCTTCACTGCTTCACAAAAGATTATGAACATCAGACGAACGAAGAAAAACAATCGTTAATGTACCACGCGCCTAAAGAATCTCGTCCCTTCTGCCAGCACCGTTATAACTTAGCGCGCACACACTTAAAAAGAACTATTTTGGCGCTGCCAGAAAGCAACGTTATTCATGCCGGGTATGGTAGCTATGCCGTGATTGAGGTGGACTTAGACGGAGGAGATAAGGCATTTTACTTTGTTGCGTTCAGGGCTTTCAGGGAAAAGAAAAAACTCCGTTTGCATGTAACTAGCGCTTATCCCATTTCTGAAAAACAGAAAGGTAAATCAGTGAAATTTTTCACCATTGCCTACAACTTATTGAGAAATAAGCAGCTTCCTCAGCCCTCAAAATAACAAAACCCACCTTAAGGTGGGTTTCGCCAGAGAATTATCTCTGGTATTCAGAACGCCATTACCGGACTTTGCCTTGACCTTGCGATAATCGCAGGTTGCGGGATGTCTGAATTTCTTCAGTCTGCTGCATCCTGGAAGATGAGAACATGTGTTCTTATTTTCGTCTCTATCATAGTTGAGTATTTACTCTCTTACAATCAGATCTCTTTCATTGCTCAACAGGCGATGGCTTCAGACTTTGCATTACGGAATTTTTAAGAAAGGCAGGGCGAAACGAGGAAGAAGCTTTTCGCCCTGGACAACATTCCTGCTGACGGCACTACCATAAAAAACACAACGCTTTCAACAACCTTGCGTTTTTCATCTTCCGTAGCGGCTCGGAATAAATTTACGTTCTTACATTCCGTCTCATAGTCTTTGCGAGGCCCGTCCCAGATAGCTGTCCCAGTCTTTCCATACCGGCTGCAAACCCTGAGCGGTTAACGCGGCAGCAACCGCTTCCGGTCTGCGATCGTCGTGCGGTGAGAACTGTTCCAACTCGGGTGATTATCGGCATAGCACCTGGCTGCGTTTTCGAGAAGGCGCTGACGTTATTGATCGCCAGCGGAATAACGCGATCGCGAAACCACGGTGATTCCCGCGTGGAGAGTGACAGTTCAATCTCCGGTGCAAGCAGTCGGAAGGCGCAGATGGTTTGCACTAACTGGCGTTCATCCATAATCGACGCAGGCTCAATGCCGCCAGTACACGGGCGCAGGCGCGGAAAGGAGACAGAGTAACGGCTTTGCCAGTAATGCTGTTGCAGCCATAGCAAATGTTCGGCAACCATATAGCAGTCAACGCGCCAGTTGTCGGAAAGGCCAATTAGCGCGCCGAGGCCTATCTTATCAATCCCCGCACGCCCCAGCCGATCCGGCGTTTCCAGCCGCCAGAAGAAGTCCTGTTTTTTTCCTTTCAGATGATGGCGGGCATAAGTCGCCTCGTGATATGTCTCCTGATAAACCATCACGCCATCCAGACCAAGCTGCTTTAACTCGGCGTATTCCGTCTCCGCCAGCGGTTGCACTTCCATTTGTAGTGAAGAGAACTGTTCACGCAGGGCGGGGAGATGACGACGAAAGTAATCCATCCCCACTTTCGCCTGATGTTCACCAGTGACTAATAGCAGATGTTCAAAGCCCATCTCCCGTATAGCGGCGCTTTCCCTGGCAATATCCGCTTCATCCAGCGTTTTGCGCTTGATGCGATTACTCATGGAAAATCCGCAGTACGTGCAGTCGTTAGCGCAAAGATTGGAAAGATAAAGCGGGACGTAGAAACTAACTGTGTTGCCAAATCGCTGACGGGTCAGACGCTGCGCCCGTTGGGCCAGTTGTTCCAGATAGCCACTGGCGGCTGGCGATAACAGCGCCATCATATCGTCGCGGGTGAGTTGCGAGGCATTTAGCGCCCGTTCTACGTCAGCAGCCGTTTTGCCGTTGATACGCAGGCGGATGTCGTCCCAGTCCAGTTGTCGCCAGCGATCGCTGAAGGTTTTCATGCCGATGCCTCCAGAAATCCAGTCAGCGGGCTGGTGGCATGAGCAAAATGACTGCGGCTGCCCGGTCCGGACTGACGTGCCAGCAGGCCTGCTTCTACCGCCAGACGAAATGCCTTCGCCATGTTGACGGGATCGTCCGCGACGGCAATTGCCGTATTCACTAACACCGCGTCGGCCCCATTTCCAGCGCCTGCGCGGCATGGCTGGGAACGCCGATGCCAGCATCGACAACCACCGGCACTGTGGCCTGCTGGATAATAATCTCCAGCATGGCGCGGGTTTCCAGTCCTGATTCGAGCCAATCGGCGCGCCGAGCGGCATCACCGCTGCACAGCCGACTTCTTCCAGACGTTTACACAATACCGGATCGGCCCCGCAGTAAGGCAGCACGACAAATCCCTGTTGTACCAGCGTTTCGGCGGCTTTCAGGGTTTCGATGGGATCGGGCAACAGCCAGCGGGCGTCAGGGTGAATCTCTAATTTTAACCAGTTTGTGCCTAACGCTTCACGAGCCAGATGGGCGGCGAAAATGGCTTCTTCCGCTGTTTTCGCCCCGGATGTATTTGGCAGCAGGGTCACACCCGCCGCGATAAGCGGTTCGAGGATAGCGTCGTTGTGCTGGCGCAAGTCGACACGTTTCATCGCCAGTGTCACCAGCTGGCTGCCGGAAGCGCGGATCGCCTCCACCATCAGTTGTGAAGAAGCGAATTTCCCTGTGCCGGTAAACAGATGTGAATCAAACGTTTTGTCCGCAATACGTAACATTTCAACCCCCTGCAATAACCTGAAAAAGCAGGATCTGGTCGCCATCCTGCACGATATGTTGCGCCCACTGCTCACGCGGGACGATTTGCTGATTAATCGCCAGAGCCGCGCCCGCTTGTCGTTGGTCGAGTTGCTCCAGTAGTTCGTGAACAGTTTGCCCGGCGGCGCACTGCATCGCTTGATCGTTAAACAGGATCTGCATTGCTTCCTCCGCATACCGGGCAACCACTGGCGCGGCGCAACGCCAGGCTGCGCCACTGACTCGATTTACCGTCGAACAGTCGGAGTTCTCCCGCAGGTGTCTCTATACCGCTTAATAACTTAATGGCTTCCAGTGCCTGCAAAGTGCCCATAACCCCGACCACCGGGCCAACCACGCCCGCCGTGCGGCAGTTGCGTTCTGGCTCCTGGTTATCTGCCACAGGCAGCGGTAACACCCCTGCTCCCAGGCGGCGTCAGTACCATCAACTGACCGCCAAATCCGACCGCGCTGGCGGTGATAAGCGGCGTGTTGAGTGCCACGCAGGCGGCATTAATCTCCTGGCGAGTCGCCATATTGTCGGTACAGTCGAGCACCACATCGGCCCGTGCAACCGCATCTTTTAACGCCTCACCCGTTAACCGTTGTTGTAATGCTGTCAGTTGAATGTCGGGATTCAACTGTGTCAGTCGCTGTTGGCTGACCTGCGATTTCGGGCGATCGATATCTTCAGTGGTAAAGAGGATTTGTCGTTGCAGATTGCTTAAATGCACATCGTCGTCATCTGCCAGTACCAGCGTCCCGACACCAGCGCCCGCCAGGTACAGCGCAGCAGGTGTACCCAGCCCGCCCAGACCGATAATCAGCACCTGGCTGTCGAGCAGTTTTTGCTGCCCGTCCAGAGCGATATCGTCGAGCAGGATTTGGCGGCTATAACGCATAAAGTCACGGTCATTCATCGCCAACTCCTGCAATTTCCAGCAACTGTGCCGTTGCCAAACGCCAGTCTGCGGCTTGAGTAATGGCGCTGACGACGGCGATACTGCCGACACCCGTTGCTATCACCGCAGGCGCGCGTGCCAGACTGATACCGCCAATCGCCACGGTGGGATAATCCGCCAGTCGCTCAACATGCCGTGCCAGCTGTTCCAGCCCCTGCGGTGCAGAAGGCATCTGTTTGGTTTGCGTCGGGAACACATGTCCCAGCGCGATATAAGAGGGGCGTGCTGCCAGCGCGACGTCGATTTCCATATCGTCATGTGTCGAAACGCCCAGCCGCAGGCTGCCGCGCGGATGGCATTGAGATCGGTGGCTTGCAAATCTTCCTGCCCCAAATGGACGCCATACGCCTGATGCTTGATCGCCAGCCGCCAGTAATCGTTGATAAACAATCGCGCGTTATAGCGGCGGCCCAGCGCAATTGCCGCCACGACATCGGCTTCCACCTCTTCATCGCGCCGATCTTTGATGCGTAGCTGGAGAGTACGTACGCCTGCATCCAACAGACGTTCGATCCACTGTACGCTGTCCACCACCGGGTACAGTCCTGAACGAAAAGGTACAGGAGGAAAATCAGGCTGATACATCACGCTTCCTCCTTACGCAGGTAGATTTCTCCGCCTCTGGCACGGAAGTTCTCCGACATATCCGCCATTCCCATTTCAATAGTTTGCGTGGCGGCGTAATCACGCACTTCCTGGCTGATTTTCATCGAGCAGAATTTCGGCCCACACATGGAGCAAAAATGGGCGACTTTACCTGACTCTTGCGGCAGGGTTTCATCGTGATAAGCGCGGGCGGTAAACGGGTCGAGGGCCAGATTAAACTGGTCTTCCCAGCGAAATTCGAAGCGGGCTTTCGACATGGCGTTATCGCGAATTTGCGCGCCCGGATGCCCTTTCGCCAGGTCAGCGGCGTGGGCGGCAATCTTATAGGTGATAAGCCCTGCTTAACATCTTCTTTATTGGGCAGACCCAGATGCTCTTTTGGCGTTACGTAACAGAGCATCGCGCAGCCAAACCAGCCAATCATCGCCGCACCAATCCCCGACGTGAAGTGGTCATAGCCCGGCGCAATATCGGTAGTTAGCGGCCCCAGAGTGTAAAACGGCGCTTCGTGGCAGTGCTCTAACTCCTCGGTCATATTGCGGCGGATCATCTGCATCGGCACGTGGCCTGGGCCTTCAATCATCACCTGTACGTCATATTCCAGGCGATTTTGGTCAGTTCACCCAGCGTATGCAGCTCGGCAAATTGCGCTTCATCATTGGCGTCGTGGGTTGATCCGGGCCGTAGGCCGTCGCCGAGCGATACTGCGACATCGTATTGTGCCAGGATGTCGCAGATGTCATCGAAGTGTTCGTAAAGGAAGCTTTCCCGGTCGTGCACCAGACACCATTTGCTCATGATACTTCCGCCTCGGGATACGATGCCGCAGAGGCGCTTTTCCGCCAGGTGCACATTATGCCGGCGGATGCCGCATGGATGGTGAAGTAGTCCACTCCCTGCTCACACTGCTCGATCAGCGTGTCGCGATACAGTTCCCAGGTCAGGTCCTCTACCTTTCCGTTTACCTTTTCCAGAGCCTGGTAGATAGGTACGGTCCCCACCGGAACGGGACAGTTGCGGATGATCCATTCCCGCGTTTCGTGTATGTTCTCTCCGGTCGAAAGATCCATCAATGTGTCTCCTCCCCATTTACAGCTCCACATTGCTTTCTCCACCTCTTCGTCTATGCTCGAGGTAGTGGCGGAGTTGCCGATGTTGGTATTGATTTTCACCAGGAAGTTGCGGCCTATAATCATAGGTTCGGCTTCGGGATGGTTGATGTTGGCAGGCAGCACCGCCCGTCCTTCGGCTATTTCCTGACGTACGAATTCGGGTGTGATATGGGTCTCGATGCCAGTTCTTCGCAGTTCATATTCTCACGGATAGCCACATATTCCATTTCGGGAGTGACAATGCCTGTTTGGCATACGCCATCTGGGTGATATGCCGGCCGCTTGGCCCGGTAGGGCAGTGCGATATGTTCAAAACGGAGGTGGTCGAGGCTCCCGTCATCCCGCCGCATGCGTCCGTATTCCGAACTGATCTCGGGCAATTGTTCCACGTCTCCTCTGTTCAGTATCCATTCTTCACGCAGGCGCGGGAGGCCTTTTTTCAGGTCGATTTCTATGTCGGGGTCACTGAAAGGACCGCTGGTATCGTAGATGTACACATGCGGATTGGGAGTGATCACCTTCTTTTCTCCTTCGAAAGTTGTGCTGGGCACTTGCTCTACTTTTCGCATACCTACACGGATTTCGGGGAATAACTTGCCGGACAGATATACCTTCTCAGAGCGGGGAAATTTTATTCTTTGTTCCATACATTCGTTATTAGGATCTCTCAGCCCCGTATTCTTTTCCCGAAGAGTGATCGACGGGAGAGGGGCCGGAGGCGAGGTTATTGTTTTATTCGTTTAAAAATGCCGTTAGTGGTGAACTTGCTTCCGCCACGAACCTATGGCCTGCATACCCAGTCCGGCCTCGTATGCCGTCCGTCCGGCTTCTACTGCCTGCTTGAAGCTTTTGCCATTTCTATCGGGTTGCCGGCTACGGCGATAGCTGTGTTTACCAGGCATGCCGATGCACCCATTTCCATAGCCTCCGCCGCATGGCTCGGTGCTCCGATTCCGGCGTCCACCACTACCGGGATTCCTGCCTGTTCGATAATGATTTGCAGAAACTCCTTGGTTTGCAGTCCTTTATTGGTTCCGATAGGTGCTCCCAGCGGCATTACCGTGGCGGCTCCCGCTTCTTCCAGTTGTTTGCAGAGCACCGGATCTGCCTGGCAATAGGGGAGCACGACGAATCCGAGTTTCACCAGTTCTTCAGTCGCTTTCAGGGTCTCCACCGAGTCGGGCAGCAGATAGCGCGGGTCGGGATGAATCTCCAGTTTCAGCCAGTTGGTTCCGAAAGCCTCGCGTGCCATTTGTGCGGCAAACACCGCTTCCTCCGCGTTGCGTACGCCCGATGTGTTGGGAAGCAACTGAATGTGCGGATGTACAATATGTTTCAGCATGTCGTCTTCTGTGCTCTCCATGTCGACACGTTTCATGGCCACTGTCACCATTTCGGTGCCCGATGCCAGTATCGACTGTTCCATCCATTCGTTTGAGCTGAATTTACCTGTTCCCAGGAAGAGGCGGGAGTTGAATTCACGTCCCGCAATGATTAACTTTTCCATTTCTGATCTTGTTTTGAGTTCATTTCACCACAGGGTAACACGGAGTCTCACAGATTTTAAATTTCTTGTTTATGGAGTATTAAGAGAAAACCATCTCTGTGGAACTCTGTGTTACTCTGTGGTGAGTTTGATTCATTTCCTTATATGTTTAGAATTCTTTTTGTTTCTTCTACCGGGTCCGGTGCTTGCAGGATTGCTCCGGAGAGGCGATGCCGTTCACCCCCGTTTCCATAATGGCCGGAATGTCTTCCGCCACGATCCCTCCGATGGCTACTACCGGTATCCGGATATCGGCCTCGTTCATCTGTGCCAGTATGGAGGTGTAGCCTTCGAGTCCCAGTACCGGGCTCAGATTTTTCTTAGTGGTGGTAAACCGGAAAGGCCTATGCCAGATAGTCGGCTCCGGCGGCATGATGCAGCTTTACGTCTTCAAAGGTGTTGGCCGTTCCGCCAATGATGAATGCTTCGCCCAGCATCTGCCGGGCTTCGCCGATGGGCATGTCTTTTTTGCCCAGGTGCACCCCGTCCACTTCCAGCTTTTTGGCCAGCTCTACGTGGTCGTCGAGAATCAGGATCGCTTCTTTAGCTTTACAGAGAGGTTTCAGTTGCAGTGCCACTGCCTCCACCTCTTCCGGCGATGCCTCTTTCATGCGCAGTTGGATCCATTTACAGCCCCCTTCGAGAGCCATGCGCGCCGATTCCAGATAGGAGTAATTCTCTGTTTGATGGGTGATAAATTGTAGGCTTAACATAGGCTATCCTCCGCAGGCTGCTTTAATCACAATCAGGTTATCATTCTCTTGCAGCCCGAATCCGTCCCATTGCGGACGCGGTATCATTCGGTTGTTGACGGCGATGGCTACACCGTTTTCGGGAAGTTGCAGTTGGGTGGCAAGCTGGGCCAGTGTGCTTGCGGCTGTTTCCACTTCTTTGTTGTTCACTTGTACTTTCATATTCGTATAGGTGTGTTTGGGGATAAATGAAAGTAAATACAAAGAGGGGTGCGTGCGGGAAAAAGAAAAAACGGAAGAAATACACAATCCCTTCGGCAGTACTAACTGCATCAGGTTCTTAGGTATAATCTCAGCCACCGGGTGGCACCCCTTTGTCTTTACGGAGGCAAAGTAAGTGAAAAAGAAAATAAGAAGAAAGTAAATCGGGGATTATTTCATCGCGGAGTCATGCGGAATTTGTTTTCGCCTTTTCTCAAAACTCACCATAAAAAACACAGAGTAACACAGAGACGATTTTAAGTTGTTGATTATTAACAAAAAAAAAGCTCTGTGATACTCTGTGTTACTCCGTGGTGAAAAGAGTTAGGTTACAGCCGTTTTTCTACGACATCCCAGTCGATGATCTCCCACAGTTTGTTTACGTGGTCGGCACGACGGTTCTGATAGTCGAGGTAGTAAGCATGTTCCCATACGTCAAATCCCAGTAACGGTTTCAGTCCCGCGCGTACCGGATTGCTTCCGTTGGGCTCTTTGGTGATGTGCAGCTTTCCGTCTTTGTCAACGGACAGCCAGGCCCATCCCGAACCGAACAATCCTACAGAAGCTGCGTTGAACTCTTTCTTGAAGTTTTCAAAGCTGCCGAAGTCACGTTTGATGGCTTCTCCCAACTTGCCTGCCGGTTCGTTCTTTGCCGGTTTCGGCGCAAATTGCAGGAAGTACAGAGTATGGTTCAGCACCTGTCCGGCATTATTGAAGATAGCTCCGTCGGGAGCCGAGGCTACGATGGCTTCTACTGTTTTTCCTTCATATTCGGTGCCCGGAACCAGGCTATTGAGATTGTTTACATATGTTTGAAGATGTTTACCATAATGGTAATCGATGGTTTGCTGACTGATTACAGGTTCCAGCGCATTGTTTGCGTACGGAAGTTTAGGCATTTCGTAAGTCATGGTCGTAAATATTAAAGACATTAATAATGTATTCATAAATTCAAATCTTTTATTTCATTTCTCTGAATATATAACAGGATATAGGCCCAAATGTTCGGAGTTGTCCAAACTTCCTCTATCTTTGCCCGTGAATAGAGATTTAACAGATAAATTTTATGTCCGACTATATCGAAGAACTTAATGAAAGCCAGCGTGCGGCGGTGCTCTACGGTGATGGCCCTTCGCTGGTCATCGCCGGTGCCGGTTCCGGAAAGACGCGTGTGCTCACTTATAAGATAGCCTATCTGCTCGAGAACGGTTACAATCCCTGGAATATCCTGGCACTGACTTTCACTAACAAAGCTGCCCGTGAAATGAAGGAGCGTATTGCCCGGCAGGTGGGCGAGCAGCGTGCACGATTCCTTTGGATGGGTACGTTCCATTCGGTTTTTTCCCGTATTCTTCGTGCCGAGGCGTCCCATATCGCTTTACGTCGCAGTTCACCATCTACGATTCGGCGGACAGCAAGAGCCTGATTCGTTCCATCATCAAAGAGATGGGGCTTGACGAGAAGACCTATAAGCGGCAGTGTGCAGGCACGCATCTCCAATGCGAAGAACCACCTGGTGTCTCCTTCGGGATACGCAGCCAACAAGGAGGCGTACGAGGCGATCTTGCCGCAAAGATGCCTGCCATACGGGATATCTACAGCCGCTACTGGGAGCGTTGCCGGCAGGCCGGAGCAATGGATTTCGATGATCTGCTGGTCTATACCTATATCCTTTTCCGCGACTTTCCCGACGTGCTGGCACGCTATCGCGAGCAGTTCCGCTATGTGCTTGTCGACGAGTATCAGGACACCAACTATGCACAGCACAGCATCGTGCTGCAACTGACAAAGGAGAATCAGCGTGTATGCGTGGTGGGCGACGACGCGCAGAGCATCTACTCCTTCAGGGGAGCGGACATTGACAATATTTTGTATTTCACCAAGATATATCCCGATACCAAAGTCTTCAAGCTGGAGCAGAACTACCGTTCCACCCAGACCATTGTCTGTGCGGCCAACAGCCTGATCGAAAAGAACGAGCGGCAGATCCCCAAAGAGGTGTTCTCCGAGAAGGAACGGGGTGAGGCCATCGGGGTCTTTCAGGCTTACAGTGATGTGGAAGAAGGCGACATTGTGACCAATAAAATAGCGCAACTGCGTCGCGAGCACGATTATGAATACTCCGACTTCGCCATCCTTTATCGTACCAATGCCCAGAGCCGTGTCTTCGAAGAGGCTTTGCGCAAACGGGGCATGCCTTATAAGATTTACGGCGGCCTCTCTTTCTATCAGCGCAAGGAGATCAAAGATATCATAGCCTACTTCCGCCTGGTGGTCAACCCCAATGACGAAGAGGCGTTCAAGCGGATTATCAATTATCCGGCACGCGGCATCGGCGATACCACGGTGGGCAAGATTATTACTGCCGCCACCGATAACAATGTCAGCCTCTGGACCGCACTCTGCGACCCCATTACGTACGGGCTTTCCATCAATAAAGGCACACATACCAAATTGCAGGATTTTCGTGCGCTGATCGAGCAGTTTATGGCAGATGTGACCGTAAAGAATGCTTATGAAATAGGTACGGAAATCATCCGTCAGTCCGGCATCATCAATGAAGTCTGCCAGGACAATTCGCCCGAAAATCTCAGCCGGAAAGAAAACATCGAGGAACTGGTGAACGGTATGAATGATTTTTGTGCCATGCGTCAGGAAGAGGGGAACACGAACGTTTCTCTGATCGACTTTCTCTCCGAAGTATCCCTGCTCACCGATCAGGATTCCGACAAGGAGGGAGACGGCGAGAAGGTGACTCTGATGACGGTACATTCCGCCAAAGGACTGGAGTTCCGCAACGTATTCGTGGTGGGGATGGAAGAGAATCTTTTCCCCAGCGGGATGGCGGGCGATTCACCCCGTGCGATGGAAGAGGAGCGACGCTTGTTCTATGTAGCCATCACCCGTGCCGAAGAGCACTGTTTCCTCTCGTTTGCCAAAACCCGTTTCCGTTACGGTAAGATGGAGTTCGGCAGCCCCAGCCGTTTCTTGCGGGACATTGACACCCGTTTCCTGCAACTTCCGCAGGAGGCCGCTTTAGGCCGGAGCATCGACGAAGGGGCCGGCCGCTTCCGCCGCGAGATGGAAGAGGGGTATTCGCGCCGTTCGTCTTCCGAACGCTTCTCTGCCCGTCCGTCGGCCGACCGTCCGGAACGCGAACGGCCGAAGGCGCAGATCATCGCGCCGACGGTCCCCCGTAACTTGAAAAAGGTAAGTGGGACTACGCTCTCCCCATCGTCGCTTCCGGAGCCGGCGTCGCCGGCG
>ENA-OQIG01000557-OQIG01000557.1-human-gut-metagenome-genome-assembly--contig:-NODE-557-length-20802-cov-4.938863_pt1 | contig 20802 bp, 21 predicted proteins | sample MGYA00242576_ERZ504741 | MGnify/ENA primary metagenome ERZ504741 (study PRJEB26092, sample SAMD00036436) | human gut metagenome | host: Homo sapiens | study: EMG produced TPA metagenomics assembly of... | reverse complement strand
CCCTGTTTTCAGCAGAAACTGAGGATTACCGTATGCTGCAGAGCCGGATATTCATGATAAAGTTGTAGTGAGAATGCGCACGGCAAAGATGATGTGGATCATGTTTATTATATAGAGGGAAGAAAGAGACAGAGATGAAAAAAACTGTCTCAGATACTCTTTTTGACTATTATGAGCACACAATGACAGCAGGAGAGGAACAGATCCTGTATCATTTTAAAATAGTAAAGGGAACAGAAGTCTGTCAGTATAACCGTCTGGGAGTTTCTGATCAGGACACGGACCAGTTTGATTTTAAGATCACACCTGGTTTTCACACTCCGGACTGGGCAAAAGGTGCCGTGATGTACCAGATCTTTGTAGACCGCTTCTGCAATGGAGATCCGACCAATGATGTACAGTCCTGTGAGTATGTCTATATTGCAAACCGGTTTACCAGGTAAAAGACTGGAGCAGAAATCCTTCTACTATGGACGTAGGCTGTTTTTACGGCGGCGACCTTCAGGGCGTGTGGGACAAACTGGACTATATCAAGAGCCTGGCGTAGAAGTTATTTATTTAAACCCGGTATTCGTATCCCCGTCCAACCATAAATACGACTGCCAGGATTATGAACATATTGATCCTCATTTTGGAAAGATCGTAAAAGACGGCGGTTCCATGGTGGATCAGAATGCTGCGGATAACACAAAAGCAGAGCGGTATGTAGTGCGCTCCGCAGACCGTGAAAACCTGGAAGCCAGTGATGCCTTTTTTGCGGAATTCGTAAAAGAAGTACACAACCGCGGCATGAAGGTGATCTTAGACGGTGTGTTCAATCACTGCGGATCCTTTAATAAATGGCTGGATGCAGAGCAGATCTATGAGCGTTCCGGTGATTATGAGCCAGGGGCCTATATTTCCAAGGACAGCCCTTATCACAGCTTTTTCCATTTTCATGACAACAGTGATAAAGCATGGCCTTACAACCGCACCTATGACGGATGGTGGGGGCATGATACCCTGCCAAAGCTGAATTATGAAGGCTCTGATAAATTAGTTGAGTATATTTTAAATGTGGCAAAAAAATGGGTGTCTCCGCCTTACAGCGTAGATGGCTGGCGTCTGGATGTAGCGGCAGATCTGGGACATACAGCAGAATATAATCACGCTTTCTGGAAAAAATTCAGAAAGGCGGTAAAAGAGGCAAATCCCCAGGCACTGATCCTTGCAGAGCATTACGGCGACCCGTCCGGCTGGCTTCAGGGAGATGAGTGGGACTCTATTATGAACTATGATGCCTTTATGGAGCCGGTCACATGGTTCCTGACAGGTATGGAAAAGCACAGTGACAGATATTATGGCGGTCTTTACGGAAATGGACAGTCTTTCTTTGATGCCATGGCTTATCATATGAGCCGGATGCAGACCAACACGGTGTTTACAGCCATGAACCAGCTGTCAAATCACGACCACTCCCGCTTCCTTACAAGGACCAACCAGGTAGTAGGCCGTATCGGAAGTATGGGACCGGAACGTGCTTCTGAAAATGTAAAGAAATGTGTTATGAGAGAGGCGGTCATGATTCAGATGACCTGGCCGGGTGCTCCTACACTGTATTACGGCGATGAGGCCGGTGTGTGCGGCTGGACCGATCCGGACAGCAGAAGAACTTATCCATGGGGAAGAGAAGACCTGGAATTAATGGAATTCCACCGTTATATGGCCGGTATCCACAAACGTCTTCCTGCACTGCGAAAAGGCGCTGTAAAGCCATTATTTGCGGCAAACCAGCAGATTGCCTATGGCCGTATGTGGGACAGATACCAGACAGTGACAGTTATTTCCAATTTGCCACAACCGTCTACGATAGAAATTCCGGTATGGCAGTTAGGCATCACAGATGAAGATATTATGGGACGTCCTATTATAACAACAGAGGACGGCTACAATGCAGGAATTTTATTCTACCATGTAAAAGACGGTATTTTGAAAGTAAGAATGCCTGCATACAGCGGTGCGGTCTTTGCTTCCCATCCGGAAGATTTTTATCCGGTGCTTCCATCTCGTTTTGTAGAAGAGGGAGAAGAAGAGGCAAGGGAAAAAGAGCAGCTTGAGAAAGCTGCGGAAGCATAAAAAGATATAAAAGAGCATATAAAAGAAGCAGACTCCGGTTTTGCTGGGAGTCTGCTTCTTTTGCAGTTATTGTGGCAAGACGAAACGAAATTTGCCACGCTGTTTACAAAAAAAGAACAGAACCAATCAGGTTCTGTTCCAAAAGCTGCCGTAGACCGGAATCGAACCGGTACGGGTATCACTACCCACGGGATTTTAAGTCCCGGGCGTCTGCCAGTTCCGCCACTACGGCATATTCTTTTTTCATACATACCTATTGCTGAAATCAGGCGCATACGTGCAAGCACTGTCGCTCTTAGCAGGTATGTAAATGGGCGAAGGTGGATTCGAACCACCGAAGGCAGTGCCAGCAGATTTACAGTCTGTCCCCTTTGGCCACTCGGGAATTCGCCCATGGCTTTTTCAAGCAGTAATGATGATACCATAGAAAAAAGGAAAAATCAATACTTTTTTTGAAAAAAATTTACGGAATTCTTTGACTGATAATGTTTATCATGGACGAATGGCCCTGCATATGGTATAATTCATAAGATAGGCGTATTCCATTCATTTTTGGGTACGATTGGAGGAAGACTATGGATGAGAAAAGGAAGGTGCGGGGGAACTTCCGCATTTATCTTCAGTGGCCCATTTTTTTATCGGTCCTGATGGTCCTGCTGACAGCTGCTGTGGGGGCAGTTTCATTAAGAGCAGGCATTATAGTTTCATTTTTTACTCTTATCTATATTGGAATAGCGTTATGGATCTACTTTTCCAGAAGAAAGGGCATTCTTGCAGGACTGATCGCATTTTCACAGCCTACGACAAGAGCAAAAGTAAATTTCTGGAAGAAATGCTGGTGCCTTACTGTGTGGCGGATATAGCAGGTCGTATTTTGTGGATGAACCAGGAAATGGAAGCCATTCTTGGGGATGATAAAGCAACCATCAAAACCATTACCCAGATGTTTCCGGATGTCACAAAGGAAATGCTTGCCACCGGTGGAGAAACTGTAAGTATCCACAGCTCTTTTAAAGATAAGAAGTACCGTGTGGACATGAAAGAGATCCATACAGAAGAGGCTCAGGCAGCGGCAGCTGACTGTGGACTGGATGAGGGAAATTCCCTGGTAACAGCCATTTATCTGATCGATGAGACTCAGATGCTGTTATATAAGCAGCAGATCAATGACCAAAAACTGGTAGCCGGTCTTATTTATCTGGACAATTATGATGAGACGCTGGAAAGCGTTGAGGAAGTACGCCGTTCTCTTTTAACAGCTTTGATTGATCGAAAGATCAGCAAGTATATTTCTTCCATGAACGGTATTGTAAAAAGTATTGAGAAGGATAAATATTTCTTTGTGATCAAGCAGCAGTATGTTGCAAAGATGCAGGATGAGCGTTTTTCCATTCTGGAAGATGTAAAAACAGTCAATATCGGTAATGACATGGCAGTCACTTTAAGTATCGGTATTGGTATGAACGGTGAAAGTTATGCACAGAATTATGATTATGCAAGAACTTCCATTGATATGGCACTTGGCCGCGGCGGTGACCAGGCAGTTGTAAAGGACTCCGATAAGATCCTTTATTACGGCGGAAAAGCCCAGCAGATGGAAAAGACCACCCGTGTAAAGGCCCGTGTGAAGGCACATGCTTTAAAAGAGCTGATGGATAATAAAGACCGTCTGCTGATCATGGGACACAGGATGGCAGATATTGATGCTTTCGGTGCGGCAGTTGGTATTTACCGTATTGCCATGTCCATGAATAAAAAGGCAAATATCGTACTCAATGATGTAACTTCTTCTGTACGTCCTATGATGGAACGTTTCCAGAACAATCCGGAGTACCCGGATGATATGTTCTTAAACGGTGCCAAGGCTGCGGAGCTGGTGGATGCAGGTACTATGCTGGTGGTTGTGGACGTAAACCGCCCAAGTATTACCGATGAACCGAGCCTGCTGCGTCTGATCCGGACCATTGTGGTTCTGGACCATCACCGTACCAGCAGCGAGGTGATCGACAATGCGGTTCTTTCTTATGTAGAGCCATATGCTTCTTCTGCCTGTGAAATGGTTGCGGAAGTATTGCAGTATATTGCAGACGGCATTAAAGTAAGGCCCTGTGAGGCAGATGCCATGTATGCAGGTATCGTGATCGATACCCAGAATTTTACCAACCAGACAGGCGTGCGTACCTTTGAGGCGGCAGCATTCCTTAGAAGAAGCGGCGCGGATGTAACAAGAGTGCGCAAGCTGTTCCGTGAAAATATGGTGGATTACCAGGCAAAGGCAGAGGCAGTAAGGGCGGCAGAAGTTTATATGGACGCATTTGCCATCAGCGTCTGCCCGGCAGAAGGTCTGGACAGCCCGACGATCATCGGTGCCCAGGCGGCTAATGAGCTTCTTGAGATCAAGGGCATCAAGGCTTCTGTGGTACTTACTGATTACAATAATACCATTTATTTCAGCGCGAGATCTATTGATGAGGTAAATGTTCAGGTCATGATGGAAAAACTGGGTGGCGGCGGCCACAGGACCATTGCAGGTGCCAGATGCAGGGTGTTACCATTGAAGAAGCCAAGGAGCGCCTGAAAGCGGTTATCCGTCAGATGATGGATGAAGGTGATGTGTCTTAACAGACAGTATCAAAGATATTCAGATGATATAGAAAGGAAGTTTTGTAAAATGGAAATCGTATTATTAGAAGATGTAAAGGCATTAGGTAAAAAAGGACAGGTTGTAAAGGTAAATGACGGTTACGCACGCAACTTCATCCTTCCAAAGAAATTAGGCGTAGAAGCAACCTCCAAGAACTTAAACGACTTAAAGCTTCAGAAAGCAAATGACGCAAAGATCGCAGCTGAGCAGCTGGCAGCAGCTAAGGAACTGGCTGAGAAGTTAAACAATGCTTCTGTGACTGTTTCTATCAAGGCTGGCGAAGGCGGAAGAGCTTTCGGTGCTGTTTCTTCTAAGGAGATTGAGAAGGCAGCTAAGGATCAGTTAGGTCTGGAGATCGACAAGAAGAAGATCGTATTAAACACACCGATCAAGGCAATCGGAAGCTTTGAGGTATCTGTAAAGCTTCACAAAGAAGTAACTGCAAAACTGGCGGTTAAGGTAGTAGAAGCATAAAGATAACACAGTCCGGGAACACTACCCGGAAATGTAAGGAGATAAGTTTATGGAAGAGACCCTGATCAAGCGGGTGCTTCCTCACAGTATAGAGGCGGAACAGTCTGTTATAGGTTCTATGTTAATGGACAGGGAAGCGGTAATCGCTGCATCGGAGATCATCACGGGCAGCGATTTTTATCAGCAGCAGTACGGGATCATGTTTGATGCCATGGTGGAACTGTTCAATGAAGGAAAGCCGGTAGACCTGGTCACACTTCAGGACCGTTTAAAGGAGAAGGATGTTCCGCCGGAAGTCAGCAGCCTGGATTTTGTCCGGGATATCATTACCATTGTGCCTACATCAGCCAATGTTAAATCCTATGCTACGATTGTCAGTGAGAAAGCAGTTCTGCGCCGGCTTATAAAGACAACAGAAGAGATCGCAAATACCTGTTATGCAGGAAAAGAGCCACTGGAAAATATTCTGGCGGATACGGAAAAATCTATTTTTGACCTGCTCCAGAACAAGGGCGGACAGGAATTTGTACCCATCAAGCAGGTTGCCATCAATGTTCTGGAAAAGATCGAGGATGCATATAAAAACCAGGGAACGGTTACCGGTATCCCTTCCGGATTTATTGATCTGGATTATAAACTGTCCGGTTTCCAGCCTTCCGATTTTATCCTGATCGCAGCCCGTCCTTCTATGGGTAAAACGGCTTTTGTCTTAAATGTAGTTGACTATGTTTCTGTGCGTAAGAATCTGCCTGTATGGTATTCAGTCTGGAAATGTCAAAGGAACAGCTGGTAAACCGTATGCTTTCCATGGAGTCCAATGTAGACTCCCAGAAGCTGCGTACAGGTACGCTGACAGACTCTGACTGGGATGCGGTTGTGGAAGGTATCGGCATTATCGGTAATTCCAAGCTGATCATTGATGATACACCGGGTATTTCCATTTCTGAGCTGCGTTCCAAGTGCAGGAAAATGAAGCTGGAATATGGCTTAAGTATTGTTATCATTGACTACTTACAGTTGATGAGCGGAAGCCGCAAAGGGGGAAATGACAACCGTCAGCAGGAAATTTCCGATATTTCCCGTTCTTTAAAGGCACTGGCAAGAGAACTTCATGCCCCGGTCATTGCCCTGTCCCAGCTGTCCCGTGCCTGTGAGACACGTACAGACCACAGACCTATGCTTTCCGACCTTCGAGAGTCCGGAGCCATCGAGCAGGATGCGGACGTTGTTATGTTCTTATATCGTGATGATTATTATAATAAAGATACGGAACATCCAAATGAGGCCGAAGTTATTATCGCCAAACAGCGAAACGGCCCTATCGGTACTGTAAACCTGATCTGGAAACCGGAGTACACCAAGTTTGTAAATGCAGTGCGTCCTCAGGGTGGAAATCAGGAAGGATAATGTATATGATCTGGCACTTGTATCAGTTGATGCAGGTGCCATTTATATTTTTAGTCATAATAGTCATTCTCAACGCATACATTGATAATAAACAGCGGCAAAAGGGCTGCAGTTAATCAGAATGATACGTGTTGTGAAGGAGAGAATGGCTATGGATGAAGTACATTATCTTATATCGGATGCATCCAGAAAGGTGGATGTGGAAGCCATGTATTAAGGTACTGGGAGGAGGAGTTAGAACTTGCGATCCCACGGAATGAAATGGGACACAGGTATTATACGGATTTTCATATCCGGCTGTTTAAGCAGGTTAAAAATCTGAAGGAAAAAGGGTATCAGTTAAAGGCGATCAAACATGCTTTAGAACAGATAAAAAAGGACGGAAAGCTGGAAGGCGAACTGACAGATGAGATTTTAGAGCAGGATATGGATGCTGCTTTAAAAGAACTTAAGGAAGAAGAGAAAGAGGAAAATACAGCTATGGTAAGCACATCTGCAGATGGAAGTCCGCTGCCTGTAAGCGCAGAAGAGAAAATGGCCCAGTTTCAGCAGATGATGAACCTGATCATTGGACGGGCCCTTGAGGTAAACAATGAAAAACTGAGTCAGGATATCAGCTGCCTGGTAAAACAGCGCTGGCAGGTGAATTGGAACTTCTTCTTCAGGAGTCCGGCCAGAAGGAAGAGGAACGTTTTCGTCTCCTGGATGAAACCATCCGTTCCTTCCAGAAAGCAGGACAGGAGGAAGCTGCTGCAACAAAAGTGCCATTTTTTAAAAGAAAACGCTTTGGACGGGGGGCTAAGAAGCTTTTTCACAGGGAAAAGAGAAGTTAAAGAAAATAAGAAAAATAATAAAAACAAAGAAAAAGAAGGACAAGCCAGGGAGCGCTGTTATGGAAGCTGTTTCTGGTTTGTCCTTTTTTGCGATTTTCTTAAGACTGTGAAAAATATCGAAAAATAGTAGGATATGTGCTATAATCTGATAAGCGCAAGCAGGCAGTAGAGCGCGCAAGCGCGTGGTCCTGAGTGAAACTAGTGGAAGCGAAATCTTCAGGGATTGGATTTACAGAAGCAACAAACAACAAGCGAGGATACATTTCATGAATGAAAAATATACATATTATCTGCGATATGCCTGCATATCCAGTGCGCTGGCGGCAGCGTTGGCGTTAGGAGGCTGTTCTTCAGGGGAAAGAGGAGTTGCAACTCAGAATGAGGCTGTAGCTGCAAATGCCCAGGACGGACAGGCAGCAGTTTCAGATGGAACAGATGAGACCATAGCACCTTTAGGAATGGATGGGCAGATCCTCCTGGACTGGATGATGTAGAATTGCCGGAAGATGCACAGGCAGCGCCTCAGTATTTAAGAGAAGGTGTACGCCATGAGATCGTAAAGAAGTTACAGCAGCGATTAATGGACTTGGGCTTTATGGATAACGATGAACCTACTGACTATTTTGGTCAGGTCACTCTTACAGCAGTGAAACATTTCCAGAGACAGAATGAACTGCCTCAGGATGGTATTGTAGGTGATACCACCTGGAATGAACTGATGGCAGATGATGCCAAACATTACGCAGTATCAAAGGAACCCAGGGGGATGATATCCAGAAGATCCAGCAGCGATTATACGAACTGGGCTATCTGGCTTCTGCAGACCAGGTAACAGGCAACTTTGACGATGCCACAGAAACCGCTGTTTTAAAACTCCAGGGCGTCAATGGCCTTGCAGAAGACGGCAAGGTAGGCCAGCAGACCTATAACCTGATGTACAGCGATGACATTAAGGCAAATATGCTTGCATATGGCGAAAAGAGCGATGTGGTATTAGCATGCCAGCAGCGTTTAAAGGATCTGGCTATCTGACTACTACACCGGACGGTACCTACGGTCAGGACACTGTGATCGCAGTTAAGCAGTTCCAGGCAAGAAACGACCAGGTAGTAGATGGTTACTTAGGACCATCCACACGTATTGTATTAAACAGTTCTGACGCAAAGCCAAACGGCCTGATGATCGGCGAACAGGGCGATTCTGTTACCAGAGTACAGCAACTGTTAAGCAAGTACGGCTATCTGCCGTCTTCCAATGTAACCGGCTACTATGGTGAAGCAACAGAAGACGCAGTAAAGAACTTCCAGTCACGAAACGGCCTGTCTGCAGACGGTAAAGTAGGCGTACAGACCATGGCAAAGCTGACCAGTGATAATGTTAAGAAGCCGGCGCCTACTACAGCAGCGTCAACTAAGAGTAATAAATCAAATAGCAGCAGCAATAAGAATAATAGCTCAAGTAAGGGCAACAGCGGTGGAAATACCAGCTCACCGGCTCCGAGACCAGCTTCCGGTGCAGGTGTTTCAGCTCTGATCTCCGTAGCATCTTCCAAACTGGGAAGTCCATATGTATGGGGTGCAAAGGGACCAAGCTCCTTTGACTGCTCCGGTTTCGTATACTGGTGCTTAAAGCAGGTAGCGTGAGCCAGAGTTATATGACTTCTTCCGGCTGGAGAAGCGCAGGACGTTATACAAAGGTAAGCAATTTCAATGATATCCAGGCAGGAGATATCGTAGTAGTAAGAGGCCATGTAGGTATCGCTGCAGGCGGCGGAACAGTCATCGATGCTTCTTCCAGTAACGGTAAAGTTGTGCACAGAGGTTTAAGTTCCTGGTGGAGAAGCAACTTTGTCTGCGCTTGGCGTATCTTCTAAATTAAGTTGCCCCGCGCCTGCCGGCGCGGACGCAGGTGGTACAAATTGTAGCAAATTTGCGTCCGGCCGGGCGCAGAAGGATATATCAATAAAGGGAGGGACATTTATGCAGACGATTCTGGTATGTGATGACGATAAACAGATTGTGGAAGCCATTGACATTTATCTTACAGGAGAAGGCTTTAAAGTTATAAAAACATATGACGGTTATGAGGCTCTGGAATATCTGGAGACCCAGTCCGCAGATCTTTTGATCTTAGATGTAATGATGCCGGGACTGGATGGCATCCGCACTACTTTAAAGGTACGTGAGACCAGCAGTATCCCGATCATCATTCTTTCCGCAAAGTCAGAAGATGCAGATAAGATCTTAGGTCTTAATATTGGTGCAGATGATTATATTACAAAGCCATTTAACCCGCTGGAACTGGTTGCAAGAGTTAAATCCCAGCTGCGCCGTTATACACAGCTTGGAAACATGAACCAGCAGGCGGAAGGACAGGTCTACAAGTGTGGCGGTCTTCAGATCAATGATGATAACAAAGAAGTTACAGTTGATGGAGATCCGATTAAGCTGACTCCTATTGAATACAATATCCTCCTGCTTCTGGTAAAGAACGCAGGAAAGGTATTTTCCATTGATGAGATCTACGAAAAGATCTGGAATGAGGAAGCCATTGGCGCGGATAACACAGTAGCTGTCCATATCCGCCACATCCGTGAAAAGATCGAGATCAACCCAAGAGAGCCAAAATATCTGAAGGTAGTATGGGGCGTAGGCTATAAGATCGAGAAACAGTAGGTGGCCTATGGAAAAAAGAGCGTTTGGTCTGAGAAAATGGAAGGTGCTTCTGTCAGTGTTTCATGTGATATTTCTTGTTATCACACTGGCAGGGATCAGCGCCATGTACTTAAACGGCGGATATGGAAAAGGGATCCGCTGGATCTATGATGAGACTTATGAAGACTCAGATGCCTTCTGTTCCCAGCTTGGCATAGATATCAGCAATATTTTTACCTATATCGGATATAAGGATATGTTTGAGACCAATGGTGTCCTGGATATGCACAAACCCATTGTGCGTATTATAGACGGTCCCGGTGTAGATGAGGATATGACACTGGATCAGATCGTCCGCTATGCCAAGATCCGGGGATATTATCTGGGAGAAGATTTTACAGTACAGGGATCTCCTATGGCCATGGATGATGATGACATGGAGATAACGGTAGAGTATAAATCCGCAAAAACGGACCTGGCAGATGTTGATGGCCTGGAGACCAGGATGACCAAAGAGGAAATGGCACTGGACATCCTGGACCGGTTGGGAAAATATTATACCATTTATTATAATTTCATCAGCAATAACACAAATGTCCGTTTCCGTATCCTCTATAAAAGCAATGATGGAAGAGAAGTGGTTTATACCAATGTTCCTTCTATGTCTTTAGATGAGCTGCGGGGATTTGGAAAATATCTGTTCATTCCCGGAAATACCATTCGTATGGAAAGCAATCTTGCAACGATCCCGGACAATGCGGCTTCTCTTCTGGAAACATGGAATCCCTTTGACAATGACCAGAATTATATGGTGGTCTCTGTGGATACCACCTATCCTTATTCTGATAATTATGCAGAGGAAGCCGGGGAATATAAAAGTGCCAGATCCACGTTTATCATGGGAATGGGCGGTGTGATCGTAGGAATTGCAGGATTTTTTGCTACACTGGTAACATTGGTCCTTTTATCCGGCCATGAAGATGGAGCAGATGGCAAGATCCGTCTTTTCCCCATCGACAGGATCTATACAGAAACCTGTGTCCTTTTGTGGGCGGTGGTGACAGCTGTGATCTTGTACTTCTGTAAAAGACTGGGGATGATGGTGATCGGCTTATTTGCTCCGAAGAACACCTGGCATACTGGAGTAAACTGCTGAAATATGTGATCATCTACGGGTGCAGTATTCTATGTGGTTTCAGTCTTTTAAGAAGATACAAGGCAGATACCCTGTGGAAAAAGAGTATTGCGAAAAAGGTAGTAAAGGCTTCTAAGGATTATATTGCAAAAGCCAGTTTTGTAGCCGGGACCGGACTTTGCTATCTTCTGTTTTTAGGAGCCAATGGCGTAATGCTGTGGGCATTTTATTCCTGTTTGCTATATAGATGAGAAACTGACTTTCCGTATTCTCTTTTATGTATGCGCTGTTTTGTTTGTTGGTCTGGATGGATGGGTATTCCATAAGCTGTTCAGGAAAGCGGAGCAGAAGGATCTTTTAAATAATGCGATCACCTGTATTGCAAAAGGCGATACCGGTTTCCGCCTGGATACGAAAAAGCTGACAGGAAAAGAGCGGACAGTGGGAGACCACATTAATAACATTGGAAGCGGCCTGGACACGGCTCTTCAGGAGAAGGTAAAGAGCGAACGCCTGAAAGCGGATCTGATCACCAATGTGTCCCATGATATTAAAACGCCTCTTACGTCCATTATCAACTATGTGGATCTGTTAAAACGCCAGAAGATACAGGATCCTAAGATCGCTTCCTATCTGGAAGTTTTGGACCAGAAATCCCAGCGTTTAAAAACACTGACGGAAGATCTGGTGGAAGCTTCCAAGGCAAGTTCCGGAAACCTGAAGCTGGAGATGGCAGATATTGACCTGGTAGAGCTGGTGCAGCAGACCAATGGTGAATTTGAAGAGCGTTTTGAACAGCGCCATTTAAAGATCATCTCTGATTTCCCAGATGGTATGATCATTATTAGAGCAGATGGGCGCAGATTATGGCGTGTTCTGGAAAATCTTTATACCAATGCTTTTAAATATGCCCAGGAAGGCAGCCGGGTATATGTGGATGTGGCTTCTGTAGATGGAAAAGCCATTTTCACTATGAAAAATATTTCGGAAAAGCCGTTAAATATCAGCCCGGATGAACTGACAGAACGTTTTGTCAGAGGAGATGTGGCGCGGACAACAGAAGGCAGCGGATTAGGACTTTCCATTGCCCGGAGCCTGACCCAGCTGCAGAAAGGTGAGTTTGTGATCACCATTGACGGCGATCTGTTCAAGGCTCAGGTTATTTTCCCGCAAGTGCGCCAGGAGACCAGGCGGAAATGCGTCTGGAACGGGCTGCGGAAGAGAAGCAGGCAGAAGAACAGTCCGGGGAGAAAATGTCCGGGGAAATGCCTGTGGGAGAGAACCTGCTGGAAAGTGCCCCCTATAACTGGGATGTAATGGTAGAAAATGACAAGAATTTAACAGCAAAAGAGGAAATCCTGATCCAGAATGGAAAACGGGAGCATAAACCGGAAACGTAAATAGAAAACATAAATAGTAAAAAAATAAATAGAAAATGTAAGGAAGATCCTAAAAAGAGACAGGCCCACAAGGAACCTGTCTTTTTTTAGATTCGGATTTAATGACCGGAAACTTTATAGCAGAGGTGTGACTTAGGAGTATCAGAGAGCAGGTATTCTTCTGTAGTCATGAGTACTGTGTGGAGCGGAGCAAAGTAAGAGATAATGTTTTCGGTTTCTTTGCGGGAAACTTCACTGAGTCCGGCTACGGCATCGGTCAGGTAAATGACTTTACAGCCGGCGTCAATGGCAGAAAGCACAGTAGAGAGTACGCAGCATTCTGCTACTACGCCGGAGATGACAAGATGCCGGGCTTTTTTTGCGGCTTTTACAACCTCGGGGATGGCAAAGGAGGAATAGACACTTTTGGTGAATACCGGGTATGTTTTTACCCATGGAAGGAATTCCGGCATCATTTCATTGAGCCATGGATCAGAGTTTACAGCCGCATTAACTTTATTATATTCTTTCCAGACACCGTCCGGGTGTTCTGTAGCCAGATATTGGGTAAAGATGACCTGCTTTGTTTTTTGACTGTTTAATAGACGGAGGATGGAGGCAGATGCATGTTCAATGCCTTTACAGGCCCATTCCTGTCCTTTTGTATAAACATTCTGCATGTCAATGACTAACAGCAGGTCTGATGAATTGTTTTGTTCCATTCTGAAAATCCTCCGGGAGAACAGTATTAATGTATTTTCAGTATAGTTTTACACTTAAAATTTTACAAGCAAAACAATATGTTAATTTATTAACAATAAGACTCTGAATTGGCTCATTTCATTGACTTTGTGTAAGGATAATGTTATCTTTATCGTAAATTGTTGTTAAATTCATAAATGGGTGTACATTTTCCTGATTTAGAAGGAACAACATGAAAAAATCTGGTGGCAGATATACAAGGTACAAAGTGTCATACAGTTGGGAAGGAGATTGTGAAATGGGAGAAAATAAAATGCCGCATATCCAGCTTCCGGAGAATCTGGGAATCCGGTATGCAGTGCTGCCGGGAGATCCGGCCCGGGCAGAGCGGGCAGCAGGTTATTTAAAAGATGCAAAGCTCTTAACCTTCAACCGGGAGTATAAAAGCTACAGCGGTTTCTGGAATGGTGTGCCGGTTCTGGTCATGTCCACCGGAATGGGTGGTCCGTCTATGGCAATTGCTGTGGAAGAACTGCAAAAGATCGGTGTAGAAGCGGCTGTGCGGATCGGAAGCTGCGGTGCGCTGCAGCCGGAGGTCAGAGTCGGAGATCTGGTTATGGTAGAAGCCGCTGTACGTGATGAAGGAACTTCACTTGGATACGCGCCACTTAGTTATCCGGCTGTTGCAGACCACAGGCTGCTTACCGCCTGTGAGGAGAGCGCAAAGGAGGCCGGCTGCCGGTTCCATACCGGCATTGCCAGAAGTCATGACTGCTTGTACCGGGATGACAATCCGGTTATTTATGAGGAATGGGCAAAGAAAGGCGTGCTGGCGTCTGACATGGAAACTGCGGCACTTTTTGTGGTTGGCAGGATACGTGGTATGAGGACAGCATCTATTTTAAATGTAGTGGCAGCCTGCAAGGGCAATGTAGCTGAAAACATCGGACGATACGTGGATGGTGAGACATTGACTGCCCAGGGCGAGGAATATGAGATCTTGACAGCGTTTGCAGCGTTAACAAGACAGTAATGCAGCAAAAAATACAGCTTCTGAAACTGGAGCGATCAAATGGGAAAGGATGTATGTTATGAAGAATTTATTCAAAACTAAATTTGATGTGGCAGTGATCGTATTGATTCCGGCCTGCATCGGTATTAACTATCTTGGAAAGCTGTTTGCCAGCGTGTTAAAGCTTCCGTTGTGGCTGGATTCCATTGGAACCTGTATCGGTGGATGCCTGGGTGGTCCCATTATCGGAGCAATCTGCGGAGCAGCTAATAACCTGATCTACGGATTTTCCGCAGGTGATAATATTACGTTGATTTATGCACTGACCAGTCTTGGTATTGGCGCGGCGGCAGGAATCATGGCACGTCTGGGCTTTATGAAGTCCTTCCCGAAGGCTATCATCACCGCCTGTGTGGCAGGTTTTGTGGCTGTAGCTATTTCAACTCCGTTGAATGTTCTGTTCTGGGGCGGTACTACTGGTAACGTGTGGGGTGATGCTGTATTTGCAGCAACCCAGGCAGCTAATATGCCGGTATTCTTAGGTTCTTTATTAGATGAGGTCGTAGTGGATGTACCGGACAAGCTGATCACGCTGATCATGGTATTCTTTATCTTAAAGGGTCTTCCAAATAAACTGACTACTCTGTATGAGGTAAATTCTGAGATTGAGACTCTGGACTGATCAAGAAAAGGAAATATAACAGAACATGAAAAGTATTAGCCTTTTTGTAGATAACGGGACTTACCTGACCAAGGTGTATCCCTTCACCAAATTGATGTACATAGCCGCCGCCATCAGTATTCCGCTGATTTCCGGGCGGCTGTGGATGTTTGGCGTGTTTATTGCGGTCAGCCTTCTTGTGCTGGCCAGTGGCAAAATTTTAAAAAAGACCCTTCCGCTGATTGCTTTTTCCTTTACGATCTTGCTGACCATTTTTCTGATCCATGGATTGTTCAACCAGAAAAACGTCAATGTGCTGTTTCAGGTCGTCGGATTGAAATTTTACCGGGAAGGCATATTTTATGCTCTTCATATTGGTCTGAATATCCTAAATATGCTGTTGTCTTTTGCAGTATTTGTGCTTTCCACAAAGCCCTCTGAATTTGTTGATGAGCTGGAAAAACGGGGATTTTCCCCACGGTTCGGCTACATTGTGACCTCAGTATTCCAGATCATCCCGCAGATGATGGGAACGATGAATACTATCATGGATGCCCAGCGCAGCCGCGGACTGGAGACAGAAGGAAATTTGAGAACCCGCGGGAAGGCATTTCTGCCCCTGATCTCCCCTGTGGTCATGAGTTCCCTGATCAATACCAGAGAGCGTGCCATTGCCCTGGAGGTGCGTGGTTTTGGCGCAGGAAAGAAAAAAACCTGGCTGACAGAGCGGACACGCCATAAAGGAGACCGTGAGATCACTATCTTTTTAGGTGTCTGCATTTTGGCGGCTGTGGTATGGAGGATTGTAGGATGTCTGTGATAACCGTTGAAAATTTGCGATACCGTTATCCCCACACGAAGGAACTGGCGTTGGATGGACTGGACTTTTCGGTGGAAAAGGGAGAGTTTATTGGCATCATCGGGGAAAACGGAGCTGGAAAGAGTACGTTAAGTCAGGTCATTATGGGCTGGTGCCGCAGTTTTATAAAGGAGCTTACGGCGGAATGGTCACGGTAGATGGCATTGAGGCAGGCAAGACTCCGGTGCACAGCTGTGCGGCCATGTGGGACTGGTATTCCAGAACCCCTTTAACCAGCTTTCCGGCGCAAAGGATAACGTATACGAGGAAGTGGCATTTGGCATGCAGAATCTGGGTGTGCCGGCAGAAGAAATGAAAAAACGGGTAGAGGAAGCCTTAAAGCTTCTGGATATCTGGCAGTACCGGGATCGCAATCCATTTGATCTGTCAGGCGGCCAGATGCAGCGCGTGGCTATTGCCAGTGTGCTGGTTATGCGGCCAGATGTGATGATCCTGGATGAGCCTACTTCTCAGCTGGATCCAGAGGGAAGTGACGAGGTATTTAGGGCAGTGGAAACCCTGACCGGCTCTGGTATCACCATTCTGATGATCGAGCAGAAGATTGAGAAGCTGGCGGCCTACTGTGATCGCATTCTGCTTCTGCACAAAGGAAAGCAGATTGCATTCGATACGCCGCAGAAGGTATTTTCTATGCCGGATTTAAACGATTATGGAATCCAGGCGCCGGCATTTACCCGCATTTGTAAAGCAGAACAGGTGACATTGGTAGATGGAACGTATCCGGTGACAGTAAAAGAGGCGGCTGAAGTGCTGAGAGAGAAGCGGCTAGGTGCACATGAGCATGCGAATGCGGAAGCAGGTGTGCAAAAAGCAGTGGGAGCGAGTGCGGCAGGCACCGGACAGGTACAGGCAAAGAATGCTGAAACAGGCGCAAGGTCCGGGCAGTCTGGGACTTGCAGGAAGGCTGAAAACGCTGCTTCTGTGGATGAGCAGTTCCGGATTGAAAAACTGGATTTCTCTTATCTGGCAGATATTCCGGTTTTAGAGGATCTGAACATGAAGCTGGATCAGCGTCCTACCGCCATCATCGGCCAGAATGGAGCAGGAAAGACCACGCTGGTCAAACTTTTAAAGGGTTTGTTAAAACCGGTTTCAGGTTCCATTTATTTCCACGGTGAGGACATTTCAGGCAAGACAGTGGCTATGCTGGCAGGAAGTGTAGGTTATGTATTCCAGAATCCGGATGACCAGATCTTCAAGTACAATGTTATGGATGAGGTCCTGTTCGGCCCGTTAAATATCGGCATGGATCCGGAACAGGCGAAGAAAGAGGCAGCCTGGGCGTTGGAACTGACAGGACTGTCTGGCAAGGAGAAAGAAAATCCCTACGATCTGGAACTTTATGAGCGGAAGATGACAGCCATTGCCTCAGTACTTGCTATGGACACCGATGTACTGATCCTGGATGAGCCGACAATTGCCCAGGACTGGAAAGGGCGGCAGATCATTGGCAGCATTATCCGCAGCCTTTCTGGGCGGGGCAAGCTGGTCATAGCTATTCTTCACGATATGGACTTTGTGGCAGAGAATTTTGAACGGGTTATCATCATGGCCCATGGTCAGGTGCTGGCAGATGGAACTGCAAAAGAAGTATTTGCCCAGGAAGAAGTGCTGAAGAAGGCACGCCTGCAGAAGCCATATGTGATGCAGCTTAGCGAGGCACTTGGATATGAGAAGAGCTATCTGACGGTGGAGGAACTTCTGAAAGATCGGATGTCTTTGTGTGCTGCAATTAAGCTTTGAAAAAATTCCATTACAAAAACTCCTGCCTAAAGCAGGGGTTTTTGTATTTGGACATAGAAAAACAGCGAATAAACAAAATGTTACTCACTGCAAAAGGAATCCTTAATTAAAAAGACAGGCCCGCAAGGGACCTGTCTTTTTTGACCGTAAATCTGCAGCCCGCTTTCAGGCGGTACTGCTTAAATGTGCAAATAGAACTTATTGATACTCGAAAACATTGATCCAGCTCTCTAACAGATCTTTCTCTTCCGGACGCTTATAAGCCAGCTGTGCGGCTGCTACGATTGGAAGCCAGCCCTGTACATAGCGTTTTTCTGTACCTGTTTTTTCACAGAACAGATCCATGTACAGCTCTGCTTTCTTTTTGTCCTTTAAGCTGAGCAGAAGGTAGGTTCTGGCTACATCGGCACTTGCATTACCCTGGGAAGCATGTACCCAGTCAATGACATAAAGCTTTCCATCGTCCCCAACAATGATGTTGGATGGATTGAAATCGCCGTGGCAGAGTTTGGTGTGTTTTGGCATTCCGTCCAGTCTGGTCAAAAGCTCATAGCGTGTGCTTTCATCCAGCTGTTCCACGGATTTTAAGGAACGGATGGTCTTTTCTTTCAGTTTGTTGAGCAGTGGGCAAGCCTGGCTGTGGATCAACAGCTGCAGATCTACCATCTGGGACATGTACTCGTCCAGCTTGTCCGGATTTTCATCCATCAGCTGTTCTAAGGTCTTACCTGGTACATATTCCTTGATAATAGACCATTTTCCATCAGTTACCGTTACCCCCAAAATCTTTGGAACATTGAGCGCTTCAATGGTCTCCACTCTTGCATTACATAATGCTTCGTTTAAAACCTCAGCTTTCGGAAATCCTTCGCAGAATTCCTTAATGGCAGTATCTCCGTCACGGTAGACGGTCTTTTTTGCACTACTGAAAATCATTTCTTTTGCCATAATCATACTCTCCTTCCACACATTATATACGGTACTGCTGCGGTGTGAACTGCCGCATCGATTATTATTTTACTACAGGAACTGTTAAAAGTACAGCAGAAATTGATAAAAAATTAACGAAATTTATTTTTTATCAGGAACTGGAAAAGTGGGTGGACGCGCCGGGGGGCGCGTCTCAGGTACACAAACTGTGAAAACCGGATCCGGATAAAATCTGGATCAAGGTTTATGGCGATCAGAACCGGAAGATCGCCGTTCCATATCCTCCTAACGGATAAGAAATAGAATATGGCTGTCCGTCACATTCACTCTTTACGGATGTATAAGTAGGGCACTGGCTTGGTTTATAAGCGCCGTGAACATTATCTAAAAGGAGTGACAGCTTGCAGCGTTTCGGTACACCTACACGGTAATCCGGGCGGTCCACAGGTGTGAAGTTTACTACAAACAGCAGGTTTTTCTTTCCTGTCTCATCCTTGCGGATAAAGCTGAAAATGCTGCGGTCCCCGTCATTTGCATTGATCCACTGGAAGCCGTTCCAGTCGTTGTCAAGCTGGTACAGACAAGGATATTTCTTATAAATATGAAGAAGATCACGGACATATTCCTGAAGCTTTTTATGGCTTTCTTCTTCAGCTAAATACCAGTCAAGGCTGACTTTTTCATCCATTCATGCCACTGGCCGAAATCCTGTCCCATAAATAAAAGCTTCTTTCCAGGATGACCTAACATAAAGGTATAACCGGCCTTTAAGTTGGAAAACTTGTCCTCTCCAAGCCCAGGCATCTTATTGATCATGGAACACTTCAGATGTACTACTTCATCATGGGAGAGTACTAAAATATAATTTTCACTGGTAAAATAGGTCAGGCTGAAAGTCATGCGGTTGTGGTTGTATTTGCGGAAATACGGGTCCAATTTCATATATTCCAGGAAATCATGCATCCAGCCCATGTTCCATTTAAAGGTAAAGCCAAGTCCGTCATTTTCCGGGTGGTCGGTGACTTTCGGCCATGCAGTAGACTCTTCTGCGATCATGGCAACACCGTGGTTGCGGCCCTGGACAACGGTATTTAAGTGTTTGAAGAATTCAATGGCTTCTAAGTTCTGGTTTCCGCCGTTTTTATTTGGCACCCACTGGCCCGGTTCACGGCCGTAGTCCAGATACAGCATAGAAGCAACGGCGTCTACACGCAGGCCGTCTACATGGTATTCTTCTACCCAGTAGAGAGCGTTGCTGATGAGGAAGTCTTTTACTTCATTTTTGCCGTAATCAAAGACTTTTGTGCCCCAGTCCGGGTGCTCGCCCTTGCGTGGATCTTCGTATTCAAAAAGAGGATGTCCGTCAAAATCAGCCAGTCCATGGGCATCTTTCGGGAAATGGGCCGGAACCCAGTCAAGGATAACGCCGATGCCATTTTTATGTAAATAATTTACAAAATACATGAAGTCTTTGGGGCTTCCGTAACGGGATGTAGGGGCAAAATAACCGGTAACCTGATATCCCCAGGAACCGTCATATGGATGCTCCGCAATACCCATAAGTTCTACATGGGTATAGCCCATTTCTTTTACATAGGCAGCCAGCTCATGAGCCGCTTCCACATAGGTATAATATCCGTCTTTTTCTTCCCGGTCTTTCTTCTTCCAGGAACCTAAGTGGACCTCATAAATGCTGATGGGCTGCTTGGTCATATCTGCCTGGGAACGCTTTGAGATCCAGTCACTGTCATTCCAGGAAAATCCACTGATATCTGCGGTAACGGAAGCAGTACCCGGACGGTATTCTGCGCTGAAGGCAAATGGATCAGCTTTGTAAAGGATCTTTCCTGTATCGGTGGTAATGGCGAATTTATAAAGCTCTCCTACCTGCATACCTGCATTAAAATACTCCCAGATACCGGATTGTCCTACTTTGGTCATAGGATTGGCTTCCGGGTTCCAGCCGTTGAAATCGCCTACCAGGTGGACTGCCTGTGCATGTGGTGCCCATACGCCAAAATAAATGCCCTTTTTGCCTTTATAGGTCATAGGATGAGCGCCCAGCTTTTTATAGATCTCGTAGTGAGTACCTGCGCCGAATAAATAGCAGTCCAGGTCGGAGATCAGGCCGGTGTTGGCGGAAGCTTTTTTAGAAGGTGTGCTTTTTGCTGCAGTTTTTGTTCCAGCGCTTCTTCTGGTGGTTTTATGAGCTGCGGTAGTTGTATTTTTCTTT
>ENA-OQIG01000556-OQIG01000556.1-human-gut-metagenome-genome-assembly--contig:-NODE-556-length-20883-cov-2.076893_pt1 | contig 20883 bp, 19 predicted proteins | sample MGYA00242576_ERZ504741 | MGnify/ENA primary metagenome ERZ504741 (study PRJEB26092, sample SAMD00036436) | human gut metagenome | host: Homo sapiens | study: EMG produced TPA metagenomics assembly of... | reverse complement strand
TGAAATAAACCAAGAGGTTTTAAAAACAGTTAATAATAACTGATGTAACCGATTATTCACTATCTTCGTACCTTAAATAAGTAGATTTGAATTGACAATGCGAATATTAGTCCTCTTACTAATTACCCTTCTCTGTTGTGGAGCGTGCAAAGAGCAGTACGACCACAAAGGCAAGACTGCATTGGTGGAGGTAGATGGTAACTTTTTGTATAAAGAAGATTTGATGTCTGTACTACCGGTCGGATTGTCAAAAGATGATAGTATTCTTTTCGCTGAGCATTACATTCGTAGTTGGGCGGAAGAGATTTTGTTGTATGAAAAAGCAGCGAATAATATTCCGGATAATGTGGATGTAGATAAGCTGGTGGAGAATTACAGGAAAGCTTTGATTATGCATACCTATCAGCAGGAATTGATAAATCAAAAACTGACGAATGATATTTCGGAACAGGAAATAGCGGATTATTATGAGAAAAACAAGGAATTGTTTAAATTGGAATCTCCGCTGATCAAGGGATTGTTTATTAAAGTACCGTTGACGGCACCTCAGCTGAACAATGTTCGCAGATGGTACAAGACGGAAAAACAGGATGCTGTGGAAAGTCTGGAAAAATATAGTTTGCAGAATGCGGTGAAGTATGAATACTTTTACAATAAATGGGTTCCGGTTACGGATGTTCTGGACTTGATTCCATTGAAAGAGGCGTCACCGGAGCAGTATGTAGACAAGCACCGACATGTGGAACTGAAAGATACGGCATTTTACTATTTCCTCAATGTGAGCGATTATCGCGGGGCAGGTGAAGAGAAACCGTATGAGTTTGCCCGGTCGGAAGTGAAGGATTTACTGGTCAATCAGAAACGGGTGAACTTTATGGAACAAGTGAAGAATGACCTGTATCAGCAGGCTGTAAACAAGAAGAAGATTATATACAATTATTAAATACAAAGAATGAAGAAGTTTGTGAACTTTAGATTTATTGTTACCCTTGTCCTGGCAGTATTTGCCAACGTGGTAACTTATGCACAGGACAATGTAATTGATGAGGTAGTTTGGGTAGTAGGTGACGAAGCTATTTTGAAATCAGATGTAGAAGAGGCCCGTATGGATGCCTTGTACAATGGACGCAGATTTGAAGGCGATCCTTATTGTGTAATACCCGAAGAAATCGCTGTGCAGAAGTTATTCCTGCACCAGGCAAAGTTGGATAGTATCGAAGTTTCCGAAGCGGAAATCATTCAGCGTGTAGATATGATGACCAATATGTATATCCAGCAGATTGGTTCTAAGGAGAAAATGGAGGAATACTTCAATAAGACTGCTACTCAAATTCGTGAAACGTTGCGCGAAAATGCCCGTGACGGACTGACAGTACAGAAGATGCAGCAGAAACTGGTAGGAGATATCAAGGTAACTCCGGCAGAAGTACGCCGCTATTTCAAGGATCTTCCTCAGGACAGTATCCCTTATATTCCGACTCAGGTAGAGGTGCAGATTATTACACTGCAACCTAAAATTCCTATTGCTGAAATTGAAGATGTAAAGAGACGTCTGCGTGATTATACAGACCGTGTGACAAAGGGTGAAATTGATTTTTCTACACTGGCACGTCTGTATTCCGAAGATAAGGCTTCTGCTATCAAAGGTGGTGAACTTGATTTTATGGGACGTGGTATGCTGGATCCGGCTTATGCCAATGTAGCATTCAGTCTTCAGGATCCGAAGAAAGTTTCTAAGATCGTAGAATCTGAATTTGGTTATCATATTATCCAGCTTATCGAGAAACGTGGCGACCGTGTGAATACCCGTCACATTCTGTTGCGTCCGAAAGTATCTGAAAAGGAGTTGACTGAGGCTTGTGCCCGTCTGGATTCTATTGGCGATGATATCCGTCAGAATAAGTTTACATTTGATGAGGCTGCCTCTGTGATTTCACAGGATAAGGATACTCGTAATAATCACGGTCTTATGGTGAATACGAATGAGCGTACAGGTATCACTACTTCTAAGTTCCAGATGCAGGATTTGCCTCAGGATGTTGCGAAAGTGGTGGATAAGATGAATGTAGGCGAAATTTCCAGAGCCTTTACGATGATTAACGAGAAGGATGGAAAAGAAGTTTGTGCCATTGTAAAACTGAAAGCAAAGATCAACGGTCATAAAGCTACCATTGCAGAAGACTATCAGGACCTGAAAGAAATCGTGATGGATAAGCGCCGGGAAGAAATGTTGCAGAAGTGGATTCTGAACAAACAAAAACATACGTATGTACGTATTGACCCGAATTGGCAGAAGTGTGACTTCAAGTATCCGGGTTGGGTAAGGAACGATTGATGTTTAAACAGCTTGACTTTATATGCTGAAACAAAACAAAAAAGATAAACAGCAAGACGGGCATAGATGGCTTCTTATAGCTTTCTATGCCTGTTTGCCGTATGCCTTGTGGCGCAGGTGAAGCCTACCGGACAGACTAAAAAGGCTGAGACTCCGGCTGCGAAAACTCCAAATGGAACGAAGCAAACTGATAAAGATATCAAGAAAGAGCCCGAAAATAAGAAGACGAAAGTATATTTGCTTCATGCCAATCAGGGACAGGCCGACAAGCTTGCCCGACCGGATGTTCAGGTACTGATTGGGAATGTAAAGCTGCGTCACGACAGTATGTATATGTTTTGTGACAGTGCTTTGATTTACGAGAAAACCAATTCGGTAGAAGCATTCAGCAATGTACGTATGGAGCAGGGGGATACCTTGTTTATTTACGGTGATTATCTTTACTACGACGGGATGACACAGATTGCGCAGATTCGTGAGAACGTAAAGATGATCAACGGAACACGACGCTTCTGACCGATAGTCTGAATTATGACCGTCTTTATGATCTCGGTTATTATTTCGAGGGCGGTACTTTGATGGATGAAGAGAATGTGTTGACCTCGGATTGGGGAGAATACAGTCCGGCTACCAAACAGTCGGTATTCAATCATGATGTGAAATTGGTGAATCCCAAGTTTGTCCTGACGTCGGATACACTGAAATATAATACTTTTTCCAAGATTGCTACCATTCTCGGTCCTTCGAATATCGTAAGTGACAATAATCACATCTATTCGGAACGAGGCTTCTATAATACACTCAGCGAACAGGCTGAATTGTTGGACCGTTCTATCCTGACGAATGAGGGAAAGAAGTTGATTGGTGACAGTTTGTTTTATGACCGGAAAGTGGGATACGGTGAAGCGTTCGATAATATACGAATGACGGATACCATTAACAAGAATATGTTGACCGGCGATTATTGTTTCTATAACGAATTGACCGACTCTGCTTTTGCTACCAAACGTGCAGTTGCTATTGACTATTCACAAGGAGACAGTCTCTTTATGCATGGAGATACGTTGCAGCTTATTTCCTATAATCTGAATACGGACTCTGTTTTCCGCCTGATGAAAGCTTATCATAAGGTACGTATGTACCGGACGGATGTACAGGGAGTTTGTGACTCACTGGTTTATAATTCAAAAGACTCTTGTCTGACCATGTATACCGATCCGATTCTTTGGAATGAAGGTCAGCAACTGCTTGGTGAGGAGATCAAGATTTATATGAATGACAGTACCATTAACTGGGCCCACATTATCAATCAGGCACTGACGGTGGAGATGAAAGATTCTGTTCATTATAACCAAGTGTCCGGTAAAGAGATGAAAGCCTATTTCGAAAATGGTGATATGCGTCATATTGAAGTGATAGGTAATGTGATGACCGCTTTCTACCCGGAAGAAAAAGACAGTACGATGACCGGATTTAATAATATGGAGGGGAGTGTGCTCCATCTTTATATGAAAGAGAAGAAGATGGAAAAAGGGATGTTCGTAGGTAAGTCCAACGGAACATTATATCCGATGGATCAGATCCCTCCCGACAAGTTGCGGCTATCTACATTTGCCTGGTTTGACTATGTCCGCCCTTTAAATAAAGAAGATATATTCAACTGGAGAGGCAAGAAGGAAGGAGAGACACTGAAACCAACCACCGACCGGAAGCCAAAGACAGATAAGCGAAGTTTAATTAATATGAAGTAATATGGGAATGTTTTTCAATTCGATGAGAAAATCCTCGAGGCTTTAATCATCAATACATTTACGTAAACGAGCGGAAAGAAAAGCTTGAGAAGATGGAGGAGAAGGCGAAACGCGAGTTGGGAATGCTTCCGGATAAAGAATTCAGTCCCGAAGATATCCGTGGTAGGTTTGTCGAAGGTACGACGCACCTGAAGCGCAGAAAGGCAAGTGGCCGTAAGCTGTATCTTTTGGAATCATATTGATTATCATAGCTTTCCTTTTATATTTGTGGCATTATTTAGCGACGGGAAGCTGGTCATTTTAACTACTAAATAAACTATGAGCGATATAATTCATTTGTTGCCTGATTCGGTAGCTAATCAGATTGCTGCCGGTGAAGTGATACAACGTCCGGCATCTGTTATTAAAGAGCTAGTGGAGAATGCGATCGATGCAGATGCTCAAAATATACATGTGTTAGTTACGGATGCCGGTAAGACCTGCATCCAGATTATAGACGATGGAAAGGGAATGTCCGAAACGGACGCGCGACTTTCCTTTGAACGCCATGCGACTTCTAAGATTCGGGAAGCAGCGGATTTGTTTGCTTTGCGTACGATGGGGTTTCGTGGAGAAGCACTGGCTTCCATTGCAGCTGTGGCGCAGGTTGAACTGAAAACACGGTTGGAATCGGAAGAACTGGGAACAAAACTGGTGATTGCAGGCTCCAAGGTCGAAAGTCAGGAAGCTGTTTCCTGTTCCAAAGGAAGTAACTTCTCTGTGAAGAATCTGTTCTTCAACGTGCCCGCCCGTCGCAAGTTCCTGAAAGCTAATTCAACAGAACTAAGTAATATTCTGGCAGAGTTTGAACGTATTGCTTTGGTTCATCCCGAAGTAGCCTTTTCGCTTTACAGCAATGATTCCGAACTGTTCAATCTGCCTGTATCTCCTTTGCGGCAACGTATTCTTGCTATCTTCGGTAAGAAGCTGAATCAGCAGTTGCTGAATATAGAGGTGAATACTACGATGGTGAAAATTTCGGGTTACATAGCGAAGCCGGAAACTGCCCGTAAGAAAGGTGCTCACCAATATTTTTTTGTCAACGGGCGTTATATGCGCCATCCTTATTTTCATAAGGCAGTGATGGAGGCTTATGAACAGTTGATTCCCGTTGGCGAGCAAGTTTCCTACTTTATTTATTTTGAAGTGGATCCAGCTAATATCGATGTGAATATTCATCCCACTAAGACAGAAATCAAGTTTGAGAATGAACAGGCTATCTGGCAAATACTTTCGGCATCAGTAAAGGAGTCGTTGGGCAAGTTCAGCGCCATTCCTTCCATTGATTTCGATACGGAAGATATGCCGGATATTCCTGCATTTGAGCAGAACCTGCCTCCTGCACCTCCGAAGATTCATTATAATTCGGATTTCAATCCGTTCAAAGTATCTTCCGGTGGAAGTGGCGGCGGATCATATAGCCGTCCGAAGGTGGAATGGGAAGGACTGTATGGTGGATTGACCAAGGCAAGTAAGATGAATGAGCCTCAGCAGGAACCGGAAATGGATTGGGAAAATTCTCCTTTCGAGGAAGAACCGATGGTTGCTGAAGAGAAAACTATTTCGGCGGTATCTGCCGCTTCCTCCACTTTCTCATCGGCTTCCTCTACTTTATATGCCAATGAATCGGTGATTGAGAAAGGGAATCTGCATTTGCAGTTCAAAGGTCGTTTTATTCTGACTTCGGTGAAATCCGGATTGATGTTGATCGACCAGCATCGTGCGCATATCCGCGTACTTTTTGATCGGTATATGGTGCAGATAAAACAAAAACAAGGTGTTTCGCAGGGAGTGCTTTTCCCCGAGATATTACAGCTGCCTGCTTCAGAAGCGGCTGTCCTGCAAGGAATCATGATGATTTGTCGGCGGTAGGTTTCGATCTGAGTGATTTGGGTGGCGGTAGTTATGCCATCAATGGCATTCCTTCGGGAATAGAAGGATTGAATCCGGTTGAGTTGGTACGGAATATGCTACATACAGCTATGGAAAAAGGGAATGATGTGAAGGAGGAAATCCAGAATATCTTAGCTTTAACACTGGCACGTGCGGCGGCTATTGTCTATGGTCAGGTATTGAGTAATGAGGAAATGGTAAGTCTTGTAGACAGTCTTTTTGCCTGTCCTTCACCAAATTACACTCCGGATGGCAAAACAGTCTTGACAACAATCAAGGAAGAGGACATCGAGAAATTATTCAAATAAAACAAATAAAATCATCATTTCTTAAAACCTTTTAGTTCAGTTCGTGTTATTTAAATAGTTCAACAAAGAAAAGATTATAATAACCACTTAACTATTAGGTATATGAAAAAGATTCTAATGTTGCTGGCTTTTGCCGGCATTGCGTCTGTCGCTTCTGCGCAGCAAACCGTGACTGTAACTGAATACGAGGTTATTCAGGTACAAGATAAACATCAAGTAATAACTAACCCATTCTGGAGCAACTGGTTCTTCTCTGTAGGAGGCGGTGCACAGGTATTATTTGGTAATAACGACCATATCGGAAAATTCAGAGATCGTATTGCTCCGACATTGAATGTGTCAGTTGGTAAATGGGTAACACCCGGTTTCGGGTTACGTATGCAATATAGCGGACTGCAATCCAAAGGATTCACCACCAATGAATCTGCAAATTATGTAGTCGGTGGCCCGAGAGAAGATGGCTCCTACAAACAGAGATGGGACTATATGAATCTTCATGGCGACTTGCTGATTAATCTGAATGCACTTTTCGGTGGTTACAATCCGGATCGCGTATATGAGATTATTCCGTATATCGGTGCCGGTTGGGCTCATTCTTATTCTAAGCCTCATACAAACGCTGCTACCTTCAATGCAGGTATTATCAACCGTTTCCGTTTGTCAAACGCTGTAGATTTGAACCTTGAACTGAGTGCAACAGGCTGGAAGGTAAATTTGATGGTGAACATGGTGGCAAACCCGATTATGATGGTATCTTAGGTGCTACTCTCGGTGTGACTTATTACTTCCCGACCCGTGGATTCCAACGTCCTGTTCCACAGATTATCTCCGAACTGGAATTGAGACAGATGCGTGATCAGATGAATGCTATGGCAGCCGCAAATATGCAGTTGCAGCAACAGTTAGCCAATGCACAGCAGCCTGTAGTGGAAGAAGCTGAAGAAGTCGTTGTAACAGATGCCAACATTGCACCGCGTACTGTATTCTTCAAGATCGGTTCAGACAAATTGTCTCCACAAGAAGAAATGAACTTGTCATATCTTGCCAGCAAGATGAAAGAATTCCCGAACATGACCTATACAATCAACGGATATGCAGACTCTGCAACCGGTACTCCTTCTATCAACCAGAAGTTAAGTCTGGAACGTGCACAAGCTGTAAAGGACCTGTTGGTTAAGAAATATGGCATCTCTGCAGACAGACTGTCTGTTGCAGCAGGTGGTGGTGTCGACAAGTTCGGTCAACCGATTCTGAATCGTGTGGTATTGGTAGAATCAGCTCAATAATACATTTGATATTGTAATATAGATACGGCTGTTAAGTGGGCCGTATTTATGAAAGGAAAGACTTGCTCAGGTAAAGATATCCCTCGGATACTTTACTTGGGCGAGTCTTTTTGTTTCCAATGATTTGCATATCCTATAATTTTTTGCGAATATTGCAATCAAATGCATTGGTCTTAGACATAAGTTTCTTACTTTTGAACAAGGATTCCGGTTTTTATGATTGTTACTATGAAATGTAGATACCTTCTATCTTTAGTCTTTTTATTGCATATATGGGTATGCAAGAGTAATGTTATAGATAATAGTGTCTATGATTATGGTCTTACGTTTCTGGCTCATTCTACCAATCAGGATCAGCGGACCAATCTGGATCTTACTCCTGCGGCTTCTTTGTCTTTTCCCGAGGACGGTTTCTCGGTGGGATTCGATATAAAGTTGAGAAATGAACTGTATACTTATGGTTATGTTGTACGGGTCATAGCAGATGATTCTTCCTGCTTTGATTTTATCTCCTACCTGCTTTATTCCCGATTTAATATTGTATTGACTGACAAAGACCGGGTGATCAAGAATACGGAGATTGCAGATTCGGTAAAGATTGTAGCAGACAGATGGATACACGTCGATCTGCAATTTGCCAAAGACCGGATTCATATTGCTGCAGACGGTATCCAGGCGGAAATCAATCATTCCCTGAGCAACTTTAAGGATATCAAGATCTATTTCGGAGGCAGCAAGCATCCCCGTTTCTTCTCTACAGATGTACCTCCTATGACCATTCGTAATATAGAACTTGCTGATATTCAAGGTAAACTGCTTTATAAATGGGAATTGGCTGCTCATGATAAAGATGTGACTTACGATAGTGTCAGAAATAAACAGGCTTTTGTACGTAATGGCGTCTGGGAGATAGATAAACATACTAAATGGGCGGCATTAGCTTCGTTGAATGTGCACCATATTAATCCGCAGGTGGCTTATGACGATGTGTCGGGACGTTTTTCATAGCAGGAGGCGGTCAGTTATTTGTTTACGATGTGAAGGCGAATCGTATTGATTCGATTGCTTATAAAGGACATCCTTATATAGGAGCTTCCAGCCAGATTATTTTTGATGCCAAACGAAACAGGCTCTTGTCTTATACACCGGATTTCAACGATTTGAATGTCTATGAGTTTGACCGGAAATGCTGGACATTAGAAACTCCGGTAATGATTGATACCCGCCAGCATCATAATCGTATTATCAATCAGAAAAGAGATGAACTGATTGTTTTTGGTGGCTATGGTAATCACCGCTATAATTCACAGTTGAGCAGAATAAACCTGTCTGATCCGCAGGGGTGGTCGATCAGTTCCCTTGATTCCTGTCTGTTTCCCCGCTATTTAAGTGCGATGGGGGCGGAGAATGAGGACTACTTATTGATCATGGGTGGTTATGGCAATCAGTCGGGTAAGCAGGAAGAATCTCCAGGAAACTTTTATGATCTTTACCGGTTGAATTTGAAAACAGGTAAATGCACCAAGTTATGGGAGTTTGTGAATGACAGGCAGCACTTTACTTTCGGTAATTCAATGATTATCGATACACCGTCGAATAGTGTATATGCTTTGACATATAATAATGACCGGTATAATACTTTTGTTTATTTGAGCCGGTTTGATATACAGACCAGACAACCGGTTCAGGAAGTGATGAGTGATTCCATTGTTTATAACTTCCTCGATATTCATTCTTATTGTGATATGTTTCTGCATAAAGAGACATCTTCTATTTATGCCGTGGTGTTGCAGGAAAAAGAGCCCGGAATATCTAAAGTCGAATTTTATAAACTGGCATTTCCACCTTTGTCCAAGGAAGATATTTTGCCTCATCAGACTGGCGGAATGAAGCCGGTGATATTGATATCCGGTTATTTTGGCGGGACTACTGTGCCTGATAGGAGGAAGTATATGGTTATTGCATAGTAAGAGAAAGAGAAAAGTGAATGTGGCAGTCGGTCCGGTTGCTACGGAAGAAGTAAAAGACAGATCGGTCGAAGAAGAACCGACCGAACAAAAAGTATCTTCCGTTTTATTATTGGGCGGATTTCAGGTCTTTGATAAGCAAGGCGGTAACATCACGGGAGATTTTACGCCTACTCTTAAGCAATTATTCTTGTTTTTACTGCTGAATACCATCAAGAACGGAAAGGGAACAACTTCTCAATGCCTGGATGAAACCTTCTGGTTCGATATGAGTAAGTCCAGTGCATCGAATAACAGAAACGTGAATATCAGAAAGCTAAGGCTGATCATAGAGAAAATCGGAGATATCAATATTGCCAATAAGAACGGCTATTGGTATCTGAATCTGGGGAAAGACGTGACCTGCGATTATCAGGAAGTGATGAGATTGCTGGATCAGATAAAAGATACCATTACGGACAAAAAGATAATCAATAAAATCATATCCCTGGCGAGTGCCGGCGCATTGCTCCCTAACGTCAGTGCCGAATGGATTGACGAATATAAGTCAGCCTACTACGTTCTGTTGACGGAAATACTGCTTTCTGTGGTCAACCGTCCCGATATAAAAGAAGACTCCAGGCTTTTGCTGAAAATATCAGATGTAATTCTGCTTGTTGATAATATAGACGAAGACGCTATCCGCACTAAATGCAGAGTCTTGTATCAGATGGGGCAGAAAGGTTTGTCCAAGCAAAGTTTCGATAAGTTCTGTATTGAATATGAACGTTTGCTGAATGCCAAGCCTGATTTCTCTTACGATGATATTATAAATTCACTCTAAATTAATCCTCTATTAATTAATTTCCGGTGCTTCCTGTTGGTCGGTGGAGAGATAGTTCCTCATCGGTGGCGGAGCCTGTCCTCAATCGGTGGCCGGAAATAGGTCTCATCGGTCAACCCGAAATAAATCCTTGCGGAGTAAGGCACTCATTATACCATCAAATAATAATTGTTTTTTTTTTATCATGAAAACATTATTGATAACTAGATACTTATGCGAAAAGAATGAAATTCTTTATCGCTATTAATCTAAAATTAATATGGCATTAAGGACTGGAATTCTATATTTGCTTCAGAAACGGACGGGATATCCTCCACTATGTTTCTGATGACTTGAGCGGATCGAACTATAACCTTATAAAATGATGGAAATATGAAAAACGACACTTCTTAACTACTGCTTGGACTTACTTGTCAGAGAAAGTTTTCTTGAGATGAAAACGGTTTGAATCAATTAATGTTAATCTATAAATTATGAAAACAGGAAAGAAGCAAAGATCATTGCAAAGAGTTTTTTTAAGGTTCCTTTATTTGATAATGGGGAGCATCCTTTCTTTGGATTCTGTTATGGCGCAGGAAAACCTGAAAATTTCCGGGCAGGTGACAGACAATAAAGGAGAAGCCATTATCGGAGCCTCAGTGAAAGTTCTGAAAACGGGTACGGGGACTATTTCGGATATGGATGGTAAGTTTACTATTCAGGTTCCTGTGGGAGCTGAACTGGAGATAGGATATGTCGGCTATAATCCGAAGAGAGTGAAAGTGGTGAATAAAACTTCGTAACGGTAGTCCTTGAGGAGAATGTGGTAGCATTGGGCGATGTAGTTGTTGTCGGATATGGCATTCAGAAAAAGGAAAGTCTGACAGGAGCTATCGGAAACCTGAAAGTAGATGATATCGTAAAGACCAAGGCACCTAGTTTGGCACAGGCTATTCAAGGAAAGGTAGCCGGTCTGCGGATCAGACAGGAGAATGGAGAGCCGGGTAAGTTCAGTTCCAATATCAATGTCCGTGGCTTCGGAACTCCTTTGTTTGTGATTGACGGAGTGGTGAGAGACGGTTCCAGCGAATTTCAACGGTTGAATCCGGAAGATATTGAAAGCATATCTTTTCTGAAAGATGCTACTGCCTCTATCTATGGTATGAATTCGGCGAATGGTGCCGTGATTGTTACCACCAAGAAAGGGGCTACAGGCAAACCGCGTATTACGTTGAACGCCAATGTCGGCATTACTTCTCCTACCAATGTGCCGGAGATGGCCAACGCCAGACAATATATGACCATGCGAAATGAGGCGGAAATCAATGCAGGCAGACCGGCTTATATCACAAAGGACGAATTGACCAAATGGCAGCAAGGTGCTCCCGGTTATGAGAGTGTAGACTTGTATGATGCCGTTTTCAATAAGCACGCCACACAGTTCCAGACGACTCTGTCCCTGGAAGGTGGTACCGACAAAGTAAGTTATTACGGTAGTTTCGGTTATGCCACCGATAACAGCTTGTTGAAGAATAACGCATTGACTTATGATAAATATACATTCCGTTCCAATGTCAGTCTGAAGATTACCAAAGACCTGACAGCCAGTATCAATCTTGGCGGACGTTATGATACCACCAACCGTCCCTGGTTTCCTTTCTATGATATATTTAAGAGTACGCGTGTAAATCCGCCGACTACTTCTATCTATGCCAATGACAATCCGGATTATTATAATAACTTCTCTTATGTTCCTAATCCGGCAGCTATGATCGATGCCGATTATACCGGCAGCGCTAAAGAGCGGAATAAGAACTTGCAGACACAGTTTGCATTAGAGTATAATATTCCTTATGTAAAGGGGCTGAAGGTGAAAGGTACTTTTATCTACGATTACAATAACTACGGATATAAGGCTACGCGGAAAGGTTTTAAGACATATACCTATGGCGAATATACGGGCGAGTATACAGCGGCAGATGCCAACTATCCGGCTTTGCTTCAGGATAATCGCAGAGAATCGGAACGGGTGGATATGCAGTTTCAGACAAACTATAACAGAACGTTCGGCAACCATACCATCGGAGCTACTTATGTCTTCGAAAGACGCGAAGAGAAAGCAAACTGGATGAATGGTGAGCGCAAGTTTGACTTTTTCACAATCGGTGAACTGGACAATGCACGCGAATCTGACCAGAAAGTATCCGGTTCCTCGGAACACCAGGCTTATCTTTCTCATATCGGGCGTCTGACCTATGATTATAAAGGCAAATATCTGGCAGAGCTTGCTTGCAGATACGACGGTTCTTATCGATATGCTCCGGGCAGCAGATGGGCATTCTTTCCGTCCGCTTCCGTAGGATGGAGAATTTCGGAAGAGAGCTTTATCAAAGACAACTTCAAGTTTGTCGATAATCTGAAACTTCGTTTCTCTGCCGGTCGTTCGGGGCAAGATGCCGGTGATCCGTTCCAATACTTCTCCGGTTACACGTTGAACAGTGGCGGATATGTATTCAGCCAGGGAAATTATACCAATGGAGTAGCTTCTCCTGTGATGATCAATAAGAATCTGACCTGGATTAAAGTGAATATGTATAATATTGGTATTGACTTTTCAATCTTTAACCGGCTGATCGCAGTAGAGTTTGATATTTATCAGCGTGACCGCAGCGGCCTGTTGGCCGACCGTTACGGTTCTCTTCCCAATACGTTCGGTTCCAAGTTGCCACAGGAAAACCTGAACGGCGACCGTACGAGGGGTATTGAATTTACATTGACTCATACCAACAAAATCGGTGATTTCCACTACAGTGTATCCGGTAACTTTAACTTGGCGCGTACCCAACGCCGTTATATAGAGAGCGGTCCTTACAAGAGCAGTATGGAAGATGGAGAAACCAGTCATCCAACCGCTGGGGAGATTTTATCTGGGGGTATCAGACGGACGGACGTTTCCAGAACTTTGACGAGATTAATACATATCCGATTCAGAATGGGGATAACGGAAATTCCAAGGAACTTCCCGGTGACTACATCCTGAAAGACGTAAACGGTGACGGAGTGGTGAATGATCTGGACAAGACCCCTTTATTCTGGTCCGGCAGCCCGTTGATTCACTATGGTTTCAATGTGGAAGCATCCTGGAAGAACTTCGACTTCTATGCTCTTTTTCAAGGTTCTGCCTGTACACGGTGCAGTTTGACGAGGTATACGCAAAGATGCTCTGTTTCAAGGGTGGCAATACCCCCGAATACTTCTACGACCGTTGGCATCTGTCCGACCCGTATGATGCGAACAGTGAATGGATACCGGGAGAATGGCCGGCCATCCGTCTGGAGCAGGACATGGGATCGTTCTATACGAGGGATTCGCAGATATGGCGTAAGAACGCTTCTTATCTGAGACTGAAAACAATTGAGATCGGCTACACCTTCAGTCCCCGACTGATGCATAAACTGGGTATCGGTAGTTTAAGAATCTATGCGAACGGAAATAACCTGTTTACTGTCTGTGACCCGTTTGTAAAGGCATTCGATCCGGAAAAGATTGAAGGAGACTATAGTGCCGGCTTGAATTATCCTCTGAATAAGAGCTTTAACTTTGGATTGACCTTGAAACTTTTAAAGAAGATGATTATGAAAATATATAGTTATTTATTATTGGGAGCTATGTTCCTGCTGGGCGGATGTAGCGATTTGCTTGATATCGATCCGAAGAATAAAATTCCGGCGGATGAATTGTTCTCTACTCCGGAAGGAGTACAGGCACATATGGCCAATCTGTACGGTCGTTTGCCTATCGAAGATTTTACCTATTCACCGAATCGCGGCTTCAATGTGGGAGTCGGTACGGATGTGAATAATGCCGGTTTTATGGCTGCTCATTTCTGTGATGAGGCTATCCATCCGGAGTACAATGACTTTGGAGAAGAGTGGTTCGATTATTGGGAAGACGGTTATAAACTCATTCGTGATTTAAACAGTCTGTTGGTTACTATTCCTACATTGACCAGTATTACCGAACAGCAAAAGAATGAGATCAATGCGGAAACTCATTTCCTGAGAGCTTATACCTATTTGCCTTAGCCAAAAGATACGGTGGGGTACCTATCATTAAAGAACCGCAGGAGTATAACGGTAATATCGAAGAACTGCGTGTCCCCAGAAATACGGAGAAAGATACTTGGGACTTTGTCTTGGAAGAATGTGACCAGGCAGTATGCTTTTTGGAGATGCGAATGAAAATGATGTGCTGAGAGCGAACAAATGGGTAGCATTGGCACTGAAGTCAAGAGCAGCTCTGTATGCAGCTTCCGTTGCCAAGTTTACTCATCAGCCTTATGTCTCTTTCTCTGGTCCGGCTGTTGACCAGAAGCTGGTAGGTATAGAAGTTATATCGGCTGATCATTATTATGATGAATGTATATCAGCTTCACAGGAAATCATGAATAGTGGTAAGTTCGGTCTTTACAAACCTTCCCCCGCTACTCCGGAAGAAGCGACAACCAACTATCAAAAGTTATTTGAACAACCTTTCCAATGTCTGGACGGATTGAAAGAGCCTATCTTCATGAAGGCCTATGCTGCAAATACCATTCTGGCACATAACTATGATGTCTGGTTCAGCCCCCGTCAGATGATCCTCGACCCGAATCTCTATCCCGGTCGTATGAATCCGACACTGGATTTGTCGACTCTTTCGAAGATTATACGGATGACGGAACCGGAACACCCAAGCCGATCAGCACTCGTGTGGATGGAAATGAAAGTGATTATAATGGATTTAACTTATCCACCCGATACCTGTCTTTCCCGATAGATAAACCTTACCAGGCATTTGCCGGTCGTGATGCCCGTTTGAGTGCCATGGTGTTATTCCCGGGACAGAACTTCGGAAGTACGAAGATCATTATCCAGGGTGGTCTGGTGAAAGCTGACGGTTCCGGTTATCATTATAGGACTCAGGCTTCGGAGAAGGGACAGGATGGTCTGATCTATTATACTTACGGAGCGGAGAAAAGCACGGAATATTCAGGATTCGATCCGACTTTGGGACATTATACCCGCAGCGGATTCCTGTTTAAGAAGTTCTTGCAGATAGAAAGTCCGGTTGAGCAGGCATGGAGTAAAGGTACACAGCCTTGGATCGATTTCCGTTATGGGGAAATTCTTCTCAACTATGCAGAAGCTGTTATCGAAAAGACAACCTCTACTTCTGCTGAAAAACAGGCTGCACAAGACGCTTTGAATGCGGTCCGCAAAAGAGCGGCTCACAAAGATGACATTGCATTGACTCAGGCGAATGTTCGCAAAGAACGTTTTGTCGAGCTGGCATTTGAAAACAAACGCAGATGGGATTTGTCGCGCTGGAGAACTTTCCATAAGGAATTTGAAAACCGGGTGAGAAAGGGACTTGTACCTTTCCTTGACCTGCGGACAAATCCTGCGCATTATGTATTTGTACGTGTCAATCCGTTGGGCATTGAATCAAAGACCTTTGATTATAGCTGGTATTATAAGAGTATTCCGGGTACGGGGGCTAATGGTCTGGTACAGAATCCTTAATTAGTATATTCTAAAATATAGATTAGATATGAAAAAGCTTCTATTTTTATTATGCGTTGTAGTAGCAGGCAGTATGTTTTACTCTTGTGAAAAAGATAATCTCGAAGGGCCGGATGCAATCTTTGCCGGCGAACTGAGAGACCGGAAGACCGGAGAACTCATTCAACAGGAGATATCGGACGGTTCCCGCGTTTATTTCATCGAACAGGGTGGGAGATAATCCTCCTGTTCAGAATATGGTCGTTAAAAAAGACGGAACGTTTTATAACGGTATGATTTTCTCCGGTGACTATAAAATCATCCTGAATCGTGGGAACTACGTTCCTTTGGATACTCTGGATATGAAAATAAAGCCGGGAAAGAATTATCAGGTCTTCGAAGTGAATCCTTATCTGCGGATCATTGAACCGGAAATATCTGTGATCGGAAGAAAGGTAGTGGCGAAATTCAAACTGGAGCAGGTGACCAGTAACGAGGTCTATCGTATTTCGTTGTTTGCACACTCTCACATCGATGTATCCAACAAACTGAATATTGTCAACCGGACAGAAGAACTAAACCGTTCCATTACTGATGGTGAGGCTTTCGAATTGTCTATCAATCTGGAAGACTACACTTCCACGCTGGTTCCGGGCAAGAGTTATTATTTCCGGATCGGTGCACAGTCTCACGGAAGTGAGACAAAGTACAATTATTCGGCATCTGTACAGTTGGATATTTAGCATAAAAACGGAAAAGCCATGAGAAAGTATTTACAGTTGGTATTCCTTGCGGTCTCTGTCTTTTGTTCAGAGATATTGTTGGCAGAATCTCGTGATCCGGTCCGGATACTGGATTTGAGAACGCTCAATGAACTTGATCTGAAAGAACAGGAGAAGGCGGAGCAACTATGGGACATTATGCATACGACAGCTACCTTGCAAGGCATTGTGAATCGGAATAGTCCGAGATTGTACATTCGCTATGTCAAGAACGGGCAGGGAGAGAATGTCGATGATTATTGGTGGAATAAATACCGTCAGGCAGGACAGTGGCTGGCGGGACGTGATACGATAGCTTACACGGAACTGTCGGATGTCGTGACCGTTTTCAGAAAAGAAATACGCGGAGTGGTTGTTTATGACTCAAAAGTAGCATCTACCAGTAATATTGCTTCATCTGTGGCAGGAATCGAGAATCTGATAGCTGTGCGCTATGACATATCTCCCAATAGTCTCTATACCCGTTTGGTACTGCAAGGACCGAAGCTGGCTGTGAAATGCTGGCTGGTGAACAAAGATGGTTCTTCTCTTTTCACGGGCAAAGGAAGGATTGCCGGAACCGGTCAACCTTCGACAGGATCTCTGAAAATCGATCCCTATGTATGGTTTATAGAGAAATACCTGAAGAAAGGGTTATGCAATACGGAGTACGCCGCTTATTACATCGACCACGTTCTGGCTGTACCGACGCCTACCCGGACGGTAACGAACCATCACCAATTGACCAATCATGACTTTTTTGTCAGCAAGAAAGCTTTTTTCTTTGACCTTTCTCCTTGGGGAGACGAGCCGGCAACGGATGATCCGACACAAGAAGAAGGACTGGACTTGCAGATACTGAAAACTTTTCTGCAAGAAGCCTATAAGCAAAATAAAGGAGAGAAATTCTGCTATATCGGAGGTTTCCCGAGCTGGATTTATAAATATACGCAGCATGCTGGAGGAAAGCATGAAGATGTAGCTACCGAGTGGGAATTTTCCCGTATTATCAGTGCTTATAATGCCTTTAAGGATGCCGATGCCATCGGACTGGGAGCATTGGCTAACTCCTCCTTCTGGCAACATTTCCTCTTCAGGAAAAGTATCCCCAAAAGTGGGTGACACATCAGGAACTGATGGACAGAGGCTATCTGAACCGTGACGGAACAATCAACTTTCAGGGACGGAACTTTATCCTCTTCTATGTAGCGATTATGATTCCTCCTCCTGGATTGCTCAGACTACCCCTTTCCTGTGGGACGAACCTAGCCGGGGAGAAGTGCCTTTGATGTGGTCTGTCAGTCCTGTACTTGCAGAACGCGTTCCGATGGTGATGCATAATTATCGGGTGACGGCTACTCCGAATGATTATTTTGCCGCTGCTGACAATGGTGCCGGATATTTAATGCCGGGTATGTTGCAAGAGCTCGCTCGGTGTCCGGATTGAAAGCGGATTGAGTGCATGGGCAAAGCATTGCAGCAAATATTATCAGAAGTGGGGATTGACCATTACAGGATTTGTGATTGACGGCGAAGCCCCGGACTGGATTCAGACGGATTGGACTGTTACGCATCGTTCAGTCCGAATGGAATAGTTCCGCAGAAGATGCCTTTGACATTGCTGCACAATGATATGCCGGTGATCCGGGCAGATTATGATATTGTAGATCATGATTACCGCAGGGCAACGGATGTGATTGTGGAAAGAGTGGAGAAACGTCCGGTTCCTTTCCATTGGTTCAGAGCCATATTGAAGTCACCTTCCTGGTATAAAGGGATTTGTGATGAGTTGAAACAGCGGCATACGAATATTGAATTGCTGGATGCACCGACATTTTTTGAACTCTATCGTATCTATCTGAAGCAGCATCCGGATGCTGCTGCCGGAAAGATAACGATGAACTAACCTGATTAATGAACAGACATATTCATATAGAATGATGATGAACAGATTGAATATAAAAAGAACAGTCGGCTCCTGTTTGATGGCGATGGCGTTTTTTTCGTGTACCCATACGGATCAGACGCCACGAAAGACTTTGTCGATTATGTAAATCCATATATCGGCAATATCAGCCATCTGCTGGTGCCTACTTACCCAACCGTACATCTGCCGAACTCGATGCTCAGGGTCTATCCGGAAAGGGGAGACTATACATCGGACAGGGTAAACGGCCTTCCGGTCGTGGTGACCAGTCATAGAGGCAGCTCGGCTTTTAACCTGAGTCCGGTGCAGGGAGAGGTATCCCGACCGATTGTATCTTACTCCTATGATTTGGAGAATATTACCCCCTATAGTTATTCCGTATACCTGGATGAGGCTGATATACAGGTTGAGTATGCCCCTTCACATCAGGCTGGTATTTATCATATCAGTTTTGGGACGGAAGGTGATAATGCTCTGGTGGTGAATACGAAGAACGGAAAGCTGGTCGCTGAAGAAAAAGGAGTCAGTGGCTATCAGGTTATTGACAACACTCCTACCAAAATCTATCTGTATCTCGAAACCAGTCAACTACCTTTACGCAAAGGGGTACTGGCAGATGGAAAAGTTGATATGGAAAGTAAGGAAGGCAGTGCCATCGCTTTGTATTATGGAAGCGAGAAGAACCTGAACTACGTTACGGAATTTCCTTTATCAGTGCCGAGCAGGCAAAGAAGAATCTGCAACGTGACATCACCACCTATGATGTAAGGCGGTGGCGGATGCCGGACGCAGGATATGGAACAAGACATTGGGCAAGATTGTGATAGAAGGCGGTTCGGAAGACGAAAAAGAAATCTTCTACACTTCCCTTTATCGTACCTACGAACGCATGATCAATCTTTCGGAGGACGGGAAATATTACAGTGCTTTCGATGGCAAGATTCATGAAGATGGCGGAGTACCTTTTTATACAGATGACTGGATATGGGATACTTACCGGGCTACACATCCGTTGCGTATCTTGATAGAACCGCAGAAGGAACTCGATATGATTCGTTCATATATACGGATGGCAGAACAGTCGGACAGAAGATGGATGCCTACCTTCCCCGAGGTGACCGGAGACAGTCACCGGATGAATGGCAATCATGCAGTGGCAGTTATCTGGGATGCTTATTGCAAAGGATTGAAAGACTTTGATCTGGAGGCTGCTTATGAAGCCTGCAAAGGAGCGATTACAGAAAAAACGTTGTTGCCCTGGCTGAGATGTCCGTTGACGGAGCTCGATAAGTTCTATCAGGAAAAAGGATTTTTCCCTGCACTGAACCCTGGCGAAGAAGAAACTTGCAAGGCTGTTCATTCGTTCGAGAGACGACAAGCGGTTGCGGTTATGTTGGGTAACTGTTACGATAATTGGTGTCTGGCACAGATAGCCAGAACATTAAACAAGACCGATGACTATAAGAAGTTTATGAGGATGTCTTATACGTACCGGAATGTTTATAATGCGGAAACGGGTTTCTTTCATCCCAAGAACAAGGACGGAAAGTTTATCGAACCGTTTGACTATCGATATTCGGGAGGACAGGGGGCACGTGGCTATTATGGTGAAAACAACGGTTGGATCTATCGTTGGGATGTGCAGCACAATCCGGCGGATTTGATTGCCTTGATGGGTGGACAGGCTTCATTTATCGAGAGATTGAATCAGACATTCAATGAACCGTTGGGGCGGAGCAAGTTTGATTTCTAGTCATCAGTTGCCGGCATACCGGTAATGTCGGCCAGTTCTCTATGGCAAATGAACCTTGTCTGCATATTCCTTATTTGTATAACTATGCCGGTCAGCCGTGGATGACACAAAAAAGGATTCGCGTTTTGCTGAACCAGTGGTTCCGTAATGACTTGATGGGCGTTCCCGGTGATGAAGACGGAGGTGGAATGACTGCATTTGTGGTATTCTCCATGATGGGCTTTTATCCGGTAACTCCCGGTTCTCCAACTTATAATATCGGCAGTCCGGTATTCCAATCCGCAAAGATGGAGGTAGGTGACGGACATTATTTTGAGATCATAGCGGAGAATTATGCGCCGGACCATAAGTACATCCAGTCGCTACCTTGAATGGAACGCCGTGGAATAAGCCGTGGTTCAGCCATGCGGATATTCAAAACGGCGGACGTCTGGTTTTGCAGATGGGAGATAAGCCCAATAAGAAGTGGGGGATAGCTTCGGATGCCGTGCCGCCCTCTTCAGAGAGTTTGCCGGAAT
>ENA-OQIG01000555-OQIG01000555.1-human-gut-metagenome-genome-assembly--contig:-NODE-555-length-20890-cov-1.505755_pt1 | contig 20890 bp, 38 predicted proteins | sample MGYA00242576_ERZ504741 | MGnify/ENA primary metagenome ERZ504741 (study PRJEB26092, sample SAMD00036436) | human gut metagenome | host: Homo sapiens | study: EMG produced TPA metagenomics assembly of... | reverse complement strand
GCTACCTGACGCCGAAGCAGTATCGGGAACGTCACACGCCCATCTGCTGATCTCGTCTGCATTATCGATGGCATGGTTTGTCTAACAAGCTTGAAGGATGTCAGAAAAGTTGATGAATCTTGTACATTCGATTCGTTTTTATGCCTGATTTTTTTAGTTTTGTGTCCAATTTTTGTTGACAAGTGCAGGCCCATAAGGTCTGCACAGGGTAATGTATGGGTTATTGGTTGGAATCGAAGTCGAAGGGGGCAAAGTCACTCCGCTGGATTTCGTATTCCAGCACCACTTCTCCGTCATCCTTCGTAATGGCCACATCATTTTCCACGTAGGATTCCAGATAGTGGCCGGCTACCGTTCTTGCCTGGTAGCAGGTCGGGTTCCGGTCTGTAATCTCGGTCCCCGGGTCCCCTATGATTTCCCGGATGTCGGCGGCAAAGGCCGTCCCCGTAATACCGGCCACCAGGGCCATCGTCATCGCAATCGCTTTCAGGTTCTTCATTTTTGTTCTCCTCTCTTTTCAATGCATAAAAATAGCAGGCCGGATGGTCTGCTGAAAAACTATCTGATTTTAGGTATAAGAAAAGCCCGCTGCCGGAGCAGGGGGCTTCTATCTATTCTTGTTTTGTAGAAACTTTGGAATTTCAAAACAATTACTTTCACGAAAGTAAGATTTACATTTTTCACATTGAACTTTTAAGCTCATCAATGTTTCATCAAATAAAACCCTTATATGTCCTCCACATTCTGGACATTTAAGTTGCTCGATTTCATCTCTGCTTCCCTCAAAAACGACATCCTCAACCTTATCCCAATCATTCATATTCCCACCCCTTAAAAGCAAAGAACCTTTCAATCACGGCATTGATATATTTATGCGTCTTGCCTCACTAGCATTTTCAAGTCGAGAAAATTTAACTGCTTTATCCGCTTTCAAGCCAATTCTGGCTTCTAACTCCTCATGAATCAATGTATCAATTAATTCATTCTTCCCCTCTTTGAATTGTTTCCCTATTTCCATTGACTTTATTTTTCGAAATCCAAGTGGTGATATTGAAATTGTGGTTTTGCCTGGGCTTTTTATTCTTGAATTGTAAGTGGGCTTGCTAGAAAATCTAATTCCTGATAATTCTTTAGATAAAATATTATCAATTTCGTCCTGTGTTGTTGGGAATTTTCCAGCTCTTAGTTTATCTACACTTATTATACTACTTTTAAGAGTATGAACCAATTCTTTAAAGCGAGAATAAGAGGATGTAACCCCAATATTTCTTGCCTTCTCCATCCACCCGGCTCTTCCGGCTTTCCACTCCTGTTCGCCTTTCATCCCCAGAATGGCCTGGCGGATGTGCAGCGGCTGCCGTTTCAGCCAGGCATTGCCCCGGCCCTCCACGTTGTCAGACCGCTTTTTTCCCTTCAGCTCGCTGGCGTACACCGGTGCGTAATGGCACAGGCAATGGGGATGGGCTGGATTCACCGGAGCCTGGTCTTTAGGGAAAACTCCTGCCCCCAGGCCATACAGATCCGCATGGGCGTACATGTCGCAGATGTCCTCTGCCGGATGCCGGTTCCCAGCTTCCACTGGTAGGCCACAACGCTGTCATCCTCCCCGTAGCGGGCAAGGAAAGCATCATAACGGCTCTGGCGGCTTCTGTCCGGGCAATCCGTTCTGCAACGTACCGGCTCTTTTCCTCTATGGCCACCTGGAGGGCTTTCTCAGCGGCTTTTTCACTCCCCTGGTCTAACTTATCGAACAGGTTGTTTAAAGCCGTTCTGAAGTGATTGTAGGTGCTGCTGTCGTCCACCAGGTCCTCAGCCTGGGCCCGTACCTTACGGATAGCCCGCTGCAGGTCCTTCACCTCAGCTTCGGACAGGTTCTCCCGGTTCCTCCGGTCCAGCGGGTCAGTTCGTCCATGTATTTGGGGAGTTCCTGCTGCCGGACCACATGGCCGCCTCTGTACCCGTCATAGAGGGCCTGGGCCGTGTCCTTCACCGTCTTGTTCAGATGGATCTGTTTTCGCACCGTGGTGATCACGTCATTCAGCATGGTGTTGCTGGCGCCGTGGATCTTCTCCGACAGGGTCAGCCCGCTGCCGTCCCAGGGATTGGACAGGGCTTCCAGCAGGGCAGCCGCAGGAAGGTCTTTGGCCAGTTCCTGCCCCAGGGCATCCTGGGCCGTGCAACGATTACGCTGGACACATTGGCCTGCAGCCAGTCCTCCACGCCGTATTCCTTGAATACCTGGCGGATGGCTTCCTCCGGGCTTTTTCCCTGTTTCATGAGGATCTCAATGCGGGCCTTCATCATCTGGCCCTGGAATCCATATCGTTTGGAAAAGGCTTTCAGCTGCCGCTGCAGTTCGTCCATGGTTCACCTACTCTTCCGGTGGTTCCTCTTCGTCCTTTGGTTCAGGCGGCTCCGGTGGTTCAGCCGGCTGGGGAGGCTGTGGCGGCTCATTATAAGCCGGCTCTGTCTCCTGCTTTTCGATGTCGGCAATGATGGCATCGAACCGGTCAGCAGGCAGCTCCGGCACATAGGCCGTCAGCACCTGTTTGGCCACTTCCACCTTGATTTTGTTGGTCAGCTGCATATCCAGCACGGCCTGGGCGTTCTTCAGCTCCGTGGCCACGTCCGTGATGCCGAAGTCATTGGAGTAGGTCGCCGTGTATTCCAGATCCAGCCCCATCCATTTGGCCACCAGGGCCAGGATCTTCTTTTCCGCTGCCGCACACCGTTTGGCAAAAGCAGAAAGGCGCTGGTTTGTCCGTTCGAACTCCCACTGCCGGCTGATGCCGCTGGCCTCCTGTTTGGTCGTGGTGGAGAACGTCAGCCCGGAAATCCGGTACATCTCTTCCACCATGTTCTTGATCTGGCTCTGAATCAGCGCAGCCGGATCGCTGGGCGGGGAAATGAACCCGGGCTGGAACCGCACCGTGTCCCCGTCGTAGCAAAGAGCGTTGTTGTTCCCGATAATCAGGTCAGAAGCTTCCTTGCTGGGAAAAGTCAAAAGCGGGAATGTCTGGTTCCGCAGGATTTCCGTCAGCCAGGAGCAGTGATTGTACAGGCTGCAGGCGATCCCGGCGATAGGGTACAGCTCCGGTGTGGGGTTCAGCTCGCCGTTCTTCACGTGCTGGCTGGGGAACCACACTACCGGGACCTCTCCCAGATTGTGATCACCGGAAGAAACCATCTGGCCATTCTCGTAGACCGCCCAGCGCCGGGTGTCAAAGTACACCGTCCGTTCCTTGTCGTCGCCCATGGTACTGGTCACAGCCGTATCCCGGAACTTGATGGAAAGCACCCGGCCATTCTTGTCGATGCTCACGCCTTCCACCCGGTCCGGGTCCAGGGTGTACGCATAAGGGAATTTCCGCTGGGCCAGGGCTTCACCCATGGAAGCCGGCAGGTCCATGGCCTGGAAGTTCTCCACCACGATGAACACAGCCCCGTACAGCTTGGCCGACAGGGCCGCAGCCTGCATGAAGCTGTCCATGTCGTTCCCGGCTCCGTCCACGTCTTCCAGAAACGCCTCTGCCACCGGGCTGGCCGTTCCGGTCCAGTCCCGCAGCGGCCGCCGCTTGAAGATGGGATTCACCAGGCGTTCACAATCAGGGAAAAATGGTTCAGGTAATAGGCCGTCTGCTGACGGTCCCGGTAGTTCTGTTCTGTTTCCCTCTTGTGGGGGATCAGGTACGCACCCCGGTAGCCGCCGTCCCCATAGTAGGAGTCCCTCATCAGCCGGTACATATTGCCGGTGGGGCTCAAATAAAAATCTCGTTCGCTCATAATCTCCCTCAATAATCAAATCTGGCCGAACGGATGGTGGTCCGTACCGGCATCACGCCGCTGCACCATAGCGCACAGCGTCGATGGCATGGTTGTCTTTGTCCGGGTAGGCGCTGATGTACTGCCCCAGCCGGTTCCGTTCGTATTCGTAAGTCATGAATTCCCGGTAGGTATTGGGGCACCGGCGTTTATCAATGTAGATGTGCCGCAGGCCCTGTAGCCATTTGATACCATATTCACACTGTCGGGTCCTTTGGCCGCCCCGATGATGTTCATGTCCAGGGACCGCATTTCCTTGATGGACTTGGGTTCCGCCGAATCACAGCGGACCAGCTCCTGGGGCAGGATGATCTTGCTGATCCTGGCCACGGCCTGGGGGTTGGTCAGCTTCTGTTCGTAGATTTCTCCCCAGATATACAGATCTTCATGTTTGGCGTCGAAATGCATGGCCACAAAGGCCAGCGGATCCACAGCGAACCCGAAGTCCAGGCCGAACAGCCGGCGGTCGAACTGCTGCAGCTGCTCGCTGCTCATGGCCAGGTCTTCCACGTTTTCAAAGACCGCCCCGCCGGTCCCGGTGACTTCCCCCAGGTACTCATGACGGTAGGCTGTTTCGTTCCGCTCCTTGAGCTTTCCGGCTTCCTGGAGGAACTGCTCCCCCAGCCATTCCGGCGGTACCTGTAGATAGGTGGAGCGATGCACCAGCCGGTCCGGATCATCCACCAGGATTTCCTCATTCACCCAGTTACTCCGACTCTTGGGCGGGTTGTACGTGCAGAACACCCAGTAACGGGGCCCGCCACGCAGCAGGGACTGGCACAGGTTCCGGATTTCTTCCATCCCGCTGAACTGGTCCAGCTCTTCCAGCCAGACGATACCCACATAGCCGAAAGGCAGCTTGATGGATTTTACCTTCATGGGGTCATCGCAGCCCAGAAAAAGGATTTTCTGGCCCGTACCCTTCAGGGTGATCTCTGGCGGCGTCATCTTATACTTGAACCGGTCGATGATCTGCAGCTGTTCGATTCCCCACTGGATCTGTGGGTACACGCTGTTCTTGATGGTCCCGCCCACTTTCCGCAGGACTACAGCATGGCACTCCGGATGCTGCAGCATCAACAGAGGGATTTCCATGCCCACGAAGGACGATTTGGTGGAACCCCGCCCACCGGCCAGCCAGTAGTAGGTATGACCGTGCTGCTGGGCATCCCAGAATACAGGGTCGAAAGCCGGCCCCATGCTGTCAGCCACATTCACCTTCATGGTCATTTCTCCCTTTCGAACGTGAATTCCACCTGTTTAGAGGGTTCGTCCTCCTGCAGGTCTTTTTCGGCCAGCTTCTCTCTGATCTCGATTTCCCGTTCACGCAGCCGCAGCTCTTTTTCCTTCAGCTTCACCGCCGGGCTCTCTTTCATCAGTCCAGTACCAGCTGGCTCATAAGGCATTGCCCCGGATCATGGCCAGTACCATACCGTTTGTCATGGCCTCCCCGATGGTGATTTTCCATCCTGGGATTTGGCAGCCGTCATGAAAGCCTTGCGGACTCCCGGGTCCTCGATATCGCACAGCCGGATGTTCCAGGCTCCTGCCAGGATCTCCTTGATGGCCTTCCGGCGGCGCCGTGTCGCACCGCTCTTGATACCACCTTTTTTTGCAATTTCCTTTTGTTCGTCTTTTGTTCGCCGGTTCAAAGGAATCAATCTCTCGTCGATCTACATCTTCACCACCGTCCTCAAAATGGATTAAAAAAGCACCTTTTCAGGTGCCGGTCATAAGCTATATGGTTCCTCCCACGAAAAAAGCGCTTGGCGGGGCGCTTCCTCCGGTTCTACGTATCTCAAAAGGAGGTGTTAATGAACTGGACTGCTTTCCGCAAATCCATGATATCAGTATAGCACGATTTCCTAAGAAAAAGTGGGATAAAAACGGGACAAAAGCGGGATAAAAACGGGATTGGTTCTCACAGTTCCACCAGGTTCAGCCGGGTCTGTGTGGGCGCTGCTTTCGGCCCGTACTCCATGCCGGTCATCTTCCGCAGCCCGTCCCGGAATTTCCGCCGGCACCAGCTTTCATCATGCAGGTATCCAGGGCGATCTGTTTCCATTGCTGATGGTTGATGCCCCGCAGCCGGATCATCTGACGTTCAGCCCCTTCCAGGGCATCCATATGATCATCCAGGCTTTCAGGACCGCTTTCTTCTTCTGGTATTCCGCCTTCAATCGTTTCAGCCGGCTTTCCAGGATTTCTTTCTGCTGGTAGGCCACTTCTTCCGGTGAAGGCTTGTCCCACCCGCCGCCGAAGCTGTCATAGCCAAACCGGGTAGTCTTGGGTGCCGCTTCCAGCCGAAGCTGGCCGGCGATTTCACTGATCTGCCTTCCAGCGTATTCACCCTGGCGGTCCAGATGTTGTAGTTTCGCAGCCTGTCCCGGATGATGTTCTCCCACTCGTTATAATACATGGCCCTACCTCCTATCTGATGTGATTCTTGTTACCGCTGTACCAGCTTCCTCTTCAGGAAGTCTTCCTCGTCCTTCAGCTTATCCCGGGTATGGCTCACTCGGTCGATGGCCTGGAGCAGTACATCATGGGTCATTCGTCGCTGCTGTCAGGCCGGAGCTTGGCAGCCATGTAGGACAGCTCTGTTTCCACGCATCCCATCTCGTTGCTCAGGTTCTGCAGATAGGTTTTGATTTCAAGGCTCATTTCCATTCCTCCTCGACGACATCAATCACAAGCTGCGATTCGTACGCTTCGTGCATCCAACTTCCTTCCATGTTCGACTTGAACCACCTTAAAGTCTTTGACTTCCTGATATTCCGGCAAGTCAAAAACGTCAAACGCCGTCTTGTCTTCGCAGATTTTTTTCCACCGCCCCACATCGGTGATTGATACCGGGATTCCACCAATAACGTCCAGTAACTCATGCAGCTTCATCTCGACCCCTCCCCACAAACCTCAATGTCCAGGATCTTTTCGTCTGCCTTGTCGCAGGTCAGATAATCCCACAGTCTGGGATAGGCCTGGAACGCCTTGGGCCTAACGTGCGGACAGCCCAGGCAGCGACTCAGCCGCCGTTCGAACTCTTTCCGCATGTCCTTCTTCGCATTCTTCTTCATACCCCTGCACCTCCCATGATCAGAAGATACGCCGCTACGATGATCCCGCCCCCGATGAAGACGGCTGCAGCCATCAGGATGATGCTGATGGCCAGCAGCGCCAGCTTCACGCAGGTGGTGGTCTAACCCGGTTCATCGTCTCCACCCACGGTGTTTCCTTTCTTTCCGAACCTTCTGAGCATGGTTCCAGCGGGAAAGGCACTCATTCCCGCAGAACCAGTGGGTGCCTGGTAGTCCTTCGTCTGCCAGTCCATGCCCGGTCACCCGGTCTTTGAACGTCATGCCGCAGGTTTCGCACTTTCTAAAGGTCTCCATGCAAGGCCTCCTTTGCCGCCCGGTTCAGCTCTTTGGCTTTCTCCGTGGCGAACATCCTCATATCGAACCGGCGGGGATAGTTTCATCCTTCCCCGTCTGGTAGTTATAGCGATGCAGCTGCCACTCCTGGGTGCCACTGTGCCGCACTTTCCACGTCCCCCACACTCTCATGCTGTCTTCCCCCGCTTTCCATCACCGTCCGACGTGCTTTTCTGGGCTCCGCTAAAATCCAGTACCGTCTGAGCCGTCTTGCCCTGCACCCAGTCCTCAGCTTCTTTCAGGATGCACTTGATGTCCTTCTGGATGTTTTCCGGCAGGTCCAGCAGGTCATAGGACGGGGTGCAATACTCTTTCGGCTTCGCCTTGTCGAAGGACAGTTCGCACTTGACCACAATCCGCTCCAGGTTGCAGCCTTGAGCCCGGTGAAGTCCACCCGTTCTGCCAGCATTTCCCCTTCCAGGATATTGAGCTGCATCATCTGCAGGAAATCCTTCGCCAGCCTCTTGGCTGCCATTACGAATTCAGGTTCCGGCGCAGCCTGGGTCATGCTCAGCCATCCACCTCCTTCACCTGCGTACCCGTGACTTCCCGGTAGGACACCGTCGGACAATACACGTCCCACTTGATTTCCGTCACCGTGATGATCCGTTTATTCTCGTTCATGGTTTTACCTCCCAAATCCTGACTCTGATATACCCCTCATCTCGTCCATAACGCTTCCTGATGATCATATCTGACACCTGGGTATCGTCCTTATAGGCCAGCCCGTTCAGCGCATCACAGACGATTTTGAGGATATTGTCACCATCTGGTTTCTTTAAGGGCAGCTCCAGATTTTCCCGGCACAGCCCTTTCCGCCGTTTGCTGTAGCTCGTGGGAATCCGGAAGTAGCATTCCCACTTCCACCCCCACCGGGACTTTCTCCGGGAACATGCTTTCCCCGCTCTGGAGGAAACGCCCTGGATCATCCGCTCATAGGCCCGGGTCTTGCTGTCCGTATAGGCATGCCCCTTGAACCGGGGGCGTCCCTTGCCCCTGGGGTCGCCGAACACACAAAACTCGATCATGCGGCGCCCGTCCCTTCCGGCCGTTCTTGCTCGGCCATGAGGCCCTTGCGGTCTCCGCCATGTCCTGGTAGAGATGCCGCTGCCTGGTTGGCTCATGTTCGGCGTGGATCCGGCGGCGATGTTCTTCCTCGTACCGCCGGGTCATATCCTGCAGGGCTGCCTTCAGATTTCCTACCATCCGGTCTTTGCCCTTGATTGCCCGTTCCAGGGCCAGATTGGCTGCATCCAGCTTATACTCCAGCTGGACACGCTGCCGTCTGGCCTTTGTTTCCTCCGTCCTCATTTCGTCCTCCTTCCAGGCGCTTGGGCTCCTGCCCTCCGCCCAGCTTCTTGGCCAGGTTGGCCACGATCTGCTTTCCGGTCTGTCCCCGCAGCGTGTTCTTCATCCGCCGCTGGGCTTTCTCCTGTACAGCCAGCTTCTCCCAGGTGGCGATGAACTGCCCCCGCAGGTAGCCCATGGAGGCGGTCTCCGTCCCGCACAGAGTAAGCCAGCCGATTTTCTTCACAGCGCTTTCCGTGAGAGGATTGCCCCAGACAGGGGCCTCGTTGGCTGCCAGCGGTTCCTTGTCCTTCATGACAGGGATCCGGTAGGGCCCGACGCTTCCCACAGCCCGCAGCACCTTTTCCCACTCTTCTTCTGCCATGGGGGCCCGGGTGCCGGTGGCTGCCTTGACGATCCTGGCAGCCTCGTCCCGGATTTCCGCCACTGTGGGCTGGTCACCGGCTGGTCTTGATCACGTTTTTCACAGCCTGGGCCAGCACTCCCTCGGGGATGTCGGCTGTCAGCTGGGCATAGGCTTCTCCCTGTACATCGGTAAAACGGGGATAGCAGGCTTTAATCAGAGCCATGGCCGCCGCTCTTTGCGATAGAATCAATGTCCACACCTTCTTCTTCCATCCAGGCAGCAATCTTCTCCGGATCATCGCCCTGGTCAGAGATCACACTGGCCATGCCTGATACAGGTCCGTCGCCGTCTGGTTCTGCTGTTGTCTGGGTTTCCCCGTATCGCCCCGCCGCCAGTGCTCCAAAACCTTTTCCACGTAGCGGATGCTCCTGGCGTTGTTCCTTGCCCCTTCTCGGATGGCCCAGATCACCCGGTCTTTCCCGTAGGTCTCGTAGAGTCGTGGAGATCATCCGCCTGGAAAGGCGTGATGGGGTTGATGTTGTCGCTGAACGCCTGGGCTACTTCTCCAAAATCCAGATCGTTCACCGGATTCCGGGTGGTCCTCGCGCGCGCGGCTCCTCCTCTATCTATCTCTACTCTTCTCTACTCTAGGAATATTCGGGGTTGATGTCGGGGTTCGTGTCGGGGATGGTGTCGGGGTTCGTGTCGGGGTTCGCGTCGGTTTAACCGACGCCATTCCCGACACGGGGTTTTCATTCCTCATTTCCACAGTGAAAAATATCAGGGAGTAAACGGCTGCCTTTCCTCCTTTCCGCTGGGTGACTTTAATGCGCCCGGCCTGGATCAGAGAATTCCTGGCGGCATAGATTGCATCTCTCTTAAGCCGGTATCAGCTCGATTGCCGATAGTGGCACGGCGAAATCCACCTTCCATCCGCAAGAGTTACAGTAATGCATAAGGGAAAACCATAATATTCTCGCTGATGTCGAAAGTGTAGGATTCGTAGCCAACCACATATGGAAGGCGTTGATCTCGGAGACATAGTTGATTTGCAATCTGTTCACCCCCTTTCCTTTCAGGTTTCGTTACTGCTGCGGGACTTTGACGTCCTCGGTCTGCAGTTCCATGGCAGGTGCCTGGATGCTGCTGTCTTTATCCTCGATGGCTGCCACCGGTTCTTCCTGGACCTCTGCAGCCTCGGCATAGTCCATTTCATTGGGCTGGTCGGCCATATCCGGCATGATATTACTCTTCACGGTTTCATCCGTGGCCACCGCCCGGACGAATTCGGTCTTCAGCGGTGCGTATTTCAGCAGCTTCTTGAGCACCGTTTTCTTGGCCATCTCCTCGAAGTTCGTGCCCCAGGGGCTGAAGCCCTGACCGGCAGCCTTGGAGAATTTGTTCCGGTGTTTCTCGATGTCCTCCTGGCTCATGACCACGAAGTTCCCGCCGCCATCCTTGGTATGGTAGACCGCATAGTAGGCGATGGGCGTCCCCCGGTCCGTCATGGCCGGTTTGTGGATCAGTTTCGGTTCGAACCCGTACTCGAACTCGAAGCCGTCGCCACTATAGACCACGTGAGCGGAAATATCACGGATGGACCGGACCGGTAGGCCAGATCAATGAGCCCCTTGTACCCAGCTGGAACTGGCATTCCAGGATGCCGTGGTTGCGGTAAGGGATTAGGTAGGCCTGGCCCAACGGGGTGTTTGGCTCTACGCCCAGCTGCGCAGCCTGCATCATGCGCCAGGAAGCTCTGGGGGCTGCATTCCTGCAGCTTCGGATTGGAGCTCAGGGCTGTGAGCACCATCCGGGTAAAGCGCTCTGGAGCCAGGGCTGTCCCGGTCAATGCCGCCTTGATCTGGTCCTGCATCTTGACCACCAGCCTGCATGCTCCGGATCGGTTCGTCCTTTTTGATTTCCGCCTGGCGTTTGGCCAGTCCTCCTTTAGTCGTTGCCATTGCTGTCATCCTCCTTCGGTGCTTTGAACCGTAATACCCTGGTAGGTTTGCCAATCTTGACCACCTGCTGGTAGATGTCCGGCCATTCTTTTTCCAGCTTCTTCTTGTCAATGGATGCTCGTCCGTCCTGGGTCTTGTAGGTAATCCGGATGCCCTGAGCGTCGTAGCCAGCTCGTGGTTGCCCAGCAGAGCCTTCAGCTTGTTGTCGTACATCTGCAGGTAGGCTTTGTATTGGCCCAGGTGCTCCATCACGTCCTGCCGTTCCATCAGCAAGAGATCCACATCCTTCGTCAGTTCAAGCTCTTCCATGTCGCCACCTGGGTATTGTTCCTTCAGCGCTTCCCGGGTGCAGTCGCTGCCGTCGATACCCGGCATCACATGCTGCAGCACGTTCACATTCCAGAATTCCTCTTCCCGGAGAAAAAGTTCCTTGATGTCCTCTTCGTTGCGGGGAATTGCCTTCCAGCGGAAGTCCTGGCCACCAATCAGCACCGCGATGTACCAAAGCGGCAGCCCGGTGGTCATCATGTAATGCTGGCACTGCCAGTAGTAGCTGTCCGGCAACTGGTCACCGTCCCATTCAGCGGACCGGAAGGCGTTGGTGGTCTTGATTTCAAGCCCTGCGCCTTCTCCCAGAACCAGGCGGTCGATGTTGGCCAGCATCCAGGGTGCTTCATTGTTCTGCAGCGTGCCGCAGCGTTCCACCTTTTTGCCAGTCACCTCGCTGAAGCGTTTGGCCACCAGGGGCTCCAGTACGGTGCCCCAGTAGACGGGATCCTTCTGGCTGATGTCTTCCGGTTCTACCTGCTGTCTTCTCCAGCCACAGCTGGTAGGGACTCTTCCAGGGATTGCTCCCCATGATAGCTCCGGCATCACTTCCGCCGATACCTTTGCTTCTGGCAGCCAGCCAGGCACTATGGTCTTTGCTCTGGTCCACCGTCAGGATCATCGTTGTTCCTTTGATTTTTGACATTTCGAGTCCTCCTTGATATACTGGAGGTAACCTTACTGCCAGAGTGAAGGTTACCCGCCATCGGCTGATTCCCACAGCCGGTGGCTTTTTATTTTTTTACCCTGATCGTGATGACCTGCCAGGCCTCAGGCTCCCGGGTCCTTGATGTCGTTGTCCAGACGTGTCCGGTCAATGACCTCCCACACGTCTTCACGGCCATTGTTGACCTTGCTGCAGATTTCCCACAGCGTTTCCCCGGCCATCACCCGGCGGGATACCATCGTGTACTGGGGGTTCCGGCGTTCCTGGACGGCCTGCCCGGCGTGGCATGCCATGGTGAGTGCGCCCAGGGCGATGACGGCCGCAGCGAAAATCTTGTTCAGCTCCATCTTCATTCCCTCCCTATCAGTACTTTCAGATCCATGTGAAGGGCATCGGCAATCCGCCACCAGGACTTGATCCCGAAGTGGCTGTAGCCGACCATGACCTTCCGGAAATAGTCCTTGCTCAGCCCCAGGATGGCGTTGAACTGCTGCCGGGTCAGCTTCCTGTGGATCCGGATCTTCTCCAGATTCTTCAGCCCTCTCTCGTGTTCTTCCTTCGTGATGGAAAGGACCGGTTCCCTTGCTAGCTTCACCAGGTCCTTGAGCTTCACCCCCAGGGCCTCGGCAATCTTCTGCAGGTCCTGGTCTCTCAGATTCTTGATTACGCTGGATTCAAACATGATGATCCAGGAATCACAGTGTCCTGTGATCTCGCCGATGTGCTTGGCGGAGACCCCTGCTTTGATCCGGTAGTATTTTTCGTTCTGCCGGACGTTCTCCATCATTTCCGCATCCATGCTCTTTCACTCCCTTCCTGCTGGCACGATCTTCCAGCCGCCCCAGACCTTGACAATCCGGTCAAAGTCGCTGTGCCAGCGGCTATACTGCCGGGCTGTCACTGCGTCTCATAGCGGTGGAAGATGTGCCCATACCAGCACACATAGCGGAGCTGGTAGGTTTCATCGTTTTTCTGGTTCAAGTAGTCCTTCCTTTCCCAGCCCATCCATGACCCCAGACGCCAGCCTGTACAGCAGGCTTTTCAGGTTCTGGATGGTGGCATCCTTTCGGGCGATTTCCCGCTCCAGCTCCCTTTCCCGGGAGCTCTTCCAACCGTTGTGGACCTTGTCCATGACGGTTTTTTCGACTTCGTCCCTGGAAAACCGGATGTGCCCGCACTGTTGACCCGGTGCAGCACCCCATCGGCTTCCAGTTTGTAAACGGTGGATTTCCCAACGTGGAGATAATCCGCCGTTTCTTTTACATTCATCAGCGGCGATTCCATTGCGGGCCTCCTTTCTGTTCTTCACTCTCCTTCTGATATAATGGGTAACGGAAGGAGGTGATAATGATGGTGAAGCAAGACAATATTCCCGTATTGCCTACTCTTGAGTGGTTTGATCAATTGCAAAAGGAATTTCTGGCAATCCAGAATTCCCAGGTTGCGCAGATTGCAAAGACAATCATGTCTTCCAATGCGGCCAGTTCTTACTTGCAATGTCTTCAGTCTCCAGAAATCCAAAGCCTCATGCGCTGTAATCAGCATTTGATTCAATCAATTTATGCAAATCCAGCATTTCAAGCCTTTCAAGATATGGGCAACGACATTGCAAAGATCAGCAACGCTTACAGGGATTTATTCACTCCAGCAATGGATCTTGTATCTCAGTTCAATCAATTGACAAGAGACCAGCTGGCGGATATGGTCCTGCAGGAAAGCATTCCGCTTGATGAAAGCCTTGAAGAAGTTCCTGAGATGAACAAAGAGGAACAGATTGCAATCACAGCGCAAGTCAAATCTTTGTTCCCTCAATCCAGGGATTTCACGTGGGACCAGATCCTGAATTTCCTTACAGTCCTTGTCACAATTCTTAGTATCATGATGAGCTGCATACAATCTGATATAAGCCATCAGGATGCTGTTCAAGCCCATAAAGATGCTGTCCAGGCTCATCAAGATTTCCTTGATTCCCAGAAAAATGCCCATCCTGTCCAGACCAGCAGTCCAACGACTTCTGCCAGGAAAAAGTAAAGAAGCTTGACGTCCCATTGCTGGGTCATGATTGCGAAAAGATTGATTTCCAGCAGACAATAAATCAACAGGTCTGCATAGAATCTCTTTTTAGCCAGATTGCGCCGTTCTTCAAGTTGCCGCTTGAGATCGGCGTTTTCTTTTTCTAAAGGTTCAGTCCCCATTTTCTTCTTCCTTCCAGCCTGCACACTGGCCTCAATGTCCAGCTCTGTCTGGGCCGCCTGTTCGGTCTGGTGCCACTTGGTATCCGGCACCACCCGGTAACTGCAATTCACCCGTTTGTGCGGCCGGTAGATGCACTGGCCGCCAACCCATTTCACCCATACGGTGTACTGGGTTCCGTCTGCGTCCACGTAGTTCCGCCTGCCCTTGCCGGCTCAATGGTCTTTCCGTCTGCCAATTGGATTAGCATGGTTGAGCTCCTGTTTTCAATTTATCTAGTATACTAGATATTTTCTGCAAACAAATCAGAGACAGAACATTCTAGCGCACTCGCCAAAGCGGTCAAAGTACTCATTTTTACATCCGTCTTGATTCCTTTTTCCAATTCATAAAGAGTCTGTCGAGACAGACCAGCTCTTTCACACAGTTCATCTTGAGTCAGCCCACGCTGTTTTCGAATCTCAAGGCCTTTATAGCGGTTTCCCATTTGTACTTCCCCCTTTCTTGAAGCTATATCTAGTGTACTAGATATTTTTATTTTTGTCAACTGCATTTGACATATTTCAGTAAAAAATGTATAGTAGAATATACATAAGAGGTTTGTAATATGACTATAGGAGAGTGGGTTAAGCAATATAGGAAATCTCATGGTATGTCCATGCAGCTTTTGGTGATGTTTGCGGGTTAAGTAGAGCATACATATCAATATTAGAAAAAGGAATAAACCGACAACAGGAAAGCCCTTCATTCCTACTATACAAACCATCAGAAAAATTGCAGATTGCACCGGAACAGACTTTGACTCTTTGTTTGCAATGATTGACGGTTCTCAAAAGGTTACTGTAAATGATGCGCCGCCCAAGGTTAACGGCCCCCAGCCCACCCGTGGCGTCCGTATCCCGGTGTTAGGCCGTGTGGTGGCGGGCATCCCCCATCGAGCCATCACTGACATCATCGACTACGAAGAAATTCCGGCCCAGATGGCCAAAAGCGGAACCTATTTCGCTCTGCAGGTCAAGGGGCGAAGTATGGAGCCCACGCTCCACGAGGGTGATGTGGTCATTGTCAGGCAGCAGCCGGAGGTGGAAAACGAGGAAATCGCCATCGTGTTGGTCAACGGCAACGATGCCACAGTGAAGGAAGTCAAAGAGGGGCCGGACGGGCTGACGTTGATTGGTCATAACGTCGGCGTGTACAGTCCCCATTTTTATACCCGTGAGCAGATACGTGACCTCCCCATCCGGATCATCGGCAAGGTGGTCGAGTTGCGGAGGAAGTTCTGAAGCGTGGGAAATCGTGTGAAAATCGTTCGGACCAGGCCCGCATAATCGACTGGCCATAAGGCGTGGTGCAGGTCTGCGGCGATTTGAAATCGTGCGAAATCGTGTGAAAGGAAGGATGAAGAAAATGACAATGGATAAATACAAGGTGATAGAAGTGATTGACGAGTCTGCACTATTAATTGATTACGGTTTGAAAGACGGTGCAAGGAAAGGTAATACCCTTAGAATCATCGAAAAGGGAAAGCCCGTAGTCATTGACGGAACGAATTATGGTACGCTTGATGCCGTAAAGGAAGTTGTTGAAGTTGATGTTCCTTATGAAAACTTTTCGCTTTGTCGAAAGGTAATTTATAAAACGGAGAATTCCCTTAATCCATTAGCTTCTTTTGAAAAAACTATGAGATTATTGCGGCCTATGAATGTAGATAAAGACAATGCTTCTCATCGTGAATTGCCTTCTATTTCTCCTATTGAAAAAGGTGACACGGTTCTATTGACGAATGAATGATATTTGACATTCAGTGAATCTATGTTATAATTTGGGTAGTGAAACGCTTGCAGCAGTTTTCTGCTGGGCACTGGACCCACTACCATAATCGGGTAGTGGTCCTTTTAATTTCATGGAGATCTGCAATGAAATATGATAAACCTTTTCTAACATATCTTGAGCAAATTGAATTGCTAAAGAAGCGAGGCATGGTTATTTCAAACAACGATTTTGCAATCCATGCTTTAAATACAATTTCGTATTATGACTTGGTAAATCGCTATAAAATACACTTCATGGATGCCAATGATCAATTCAGGTCTAATCTTTCGATAGAGTATTTATATTTGTTTTCACTATTTGATCATAAGGTTCAAGCTTTTATTCTGAAATACAGCGGAATGATTGAGACATTATTTAAAACGCGTTTTGCCTATATTTTATCAGAGGAATATGGTGTAGACAAAAACGATTATCTAATCCGATTCATTATGAAACTAGGCTAAGACCTCATGGAGTTACCTTTAAAAGCACTGTCGAAATCATAAATCACCAATTAGATCCCTCCCAAATCAAAGATCCCAGCAAATATTATTGTCAACACCACAATCATATTCCAGCATGGATCCTTTTTAAAAATATCTCGATGGGAATTCCATCAATCTTTTCAGATTGCTAAAGCCATCAATCAAAAGAAAAGTAGTTGACGCTCTGCTTCCATCATCTTCTTTACAATACAATCAAAAAGTCAAACTATGTCACTTTATCACTTAACGCAATCCGGGAATTTAGAAATTTTGTAGCTCATAATTTAAATTTCACCAATTTGAGGATCACAGGAAAGCGCAAAATTCCTCCTGAAATTTTGTGGAATTTATTAAGGACCCCTTTAATTCAAAGAGAAAAGAAGAAGATAACAGCATCTGATAAAGAGGCACTACAGGGAATCTACGGTGTTATGCTTGCTATTCTAAGTTTTCTTGATGATGCCTACTTAAGATCTCTTTTCATTGAAGAATTCCTGGTCATTATTTCAAATGATCGTGATGAAGAGCTGTTTGATGAATACTCTCAAATCACTGCGATTCCAGCAGATATAAAGAATCGATTTCTAAAGTATTATAAAATCCTGCAAAGTTTTGAAGGAAAATAAATACTATGTTAAAAAAGTCCCTGCTGGTACCGCAAATACCAGCAGGATGATGTAAACTACCCTCTCACAGGGGCTTACTGTAATATTGTACCACAGTCGCCCCTCCCCTATCCATAGAAGGAGGTATGACCTATGGATTATCATTCAGCTACCGTGAAAAGAACGGTTCTGTGTGTTTGATCTTGTCCTACAAAGTCGGCAGCCGCTGGCGGCAGAAGACCCGGCAGGGCTTCAAGACCCAACGGGAGGCCAGGCAGCACCAGGATGAGCTGCTGGAGGCGCCCAGAAAGAGATTGGAACCACACTCGATAAAACCCTGAGGCCATCACTTGCGCCAGTTCTGGACCATGTTCAAGCGTGATATGCAAGGACGGCTGACCTATGGCTCTATCCTGGCTTATGAGGACAGAGTTAAACGGCTGCCGAATATATTGGACCTGCCCATCAAGGATATCACACCGCCGGTGCTGATGAATGAAATCAATGGCCTGCCCTTTGCCGCCAAAACGAAGAACCTCTCCCTGGCAGCTGTTGGCCGTGTACTCCGCCATGCCATGACATACAAGATCATCAAGACGAACCCGGCTGCGGAAGTCCCCCAGGTACAGGACCGGAGAGAACAGACGATCAGAGCCTTCAGCCGGGAGGAAGTCGCTCAGATTCTGGACCACTTCCAGAAGCATGGCCGGGACCCTCTCTACTACCTTGTGGTGCTGGTGGCCAGCCGGACGGGTATGAGAATCGGAGAGATCCGGGGGCTGACGTGGGACTGTGTCGACTTTACGGCCGGAACGTTCAAGATCTGCAAGCAGTGGGCCAGGACCAGCCGCACATCTTACGGGCTGACCCCCTGCAAGACGAAGAACAGTAACCGGACGATACCAGTTCCAACGAATGTGCTGGCGGCACTCCGCAAATGGAAAGACTCCCAGCCGTTCCGGATTGACGGTATGGTATTCCCTCCCGAGCGGCTGCGTACCATCCAGGTCTACATCAATTCCTACATCCATAAGCATTACCCTGGCCGTTCCCTCCATGCTTTCCGGCATACCTACGCCACACTGATGCTACATGAAACCGGTGACATCAACCTGGTGGCCAACCTGCTGGGCGATACCATCCAGACCGTCAGTACCACGTACGCCAACAACACAAAAGACATCCAGTTGGCTGCGGCAAAAGCGGTCAACGATATTTTTTAAAATTATTTTTGCCGTCTGTCTGCCGTAAACAAGAAAAACCCCGCAAGAATGCGGGGTTTTATACTTTATTGTTAGATTCTTATATTATAGTCCATACAGAGGCGTTTTTGTCCAGAGTTTCCAAACCATAGTATAATTCACGGTGGCCATTGCGTGGCCACCGTGTTTTCTTCCATATTTCACAGGCTTTGGGCCCATAAGCGGTCAGCAGCAGGGACCACACCCGGGTCCGCTTCAAAGTCACGGATCCATTCGCTTCCTCCCGGGTGGTGTCTAACTGCTTCCCGTAGTCATCCTTGTGGAGTTTTTCGCTGGGATTCCCACCAGGACATCCTTTTGGGTGAGCTTTTGGAGGGCGCCCCGCAGGACTCCCAGCAGGCTTTTGGATTTGAGGCCTACGGTCATCACCATACGGTCATCCCTCCTAGGGAAACCAGCCGGGCGATGGTTACGAATGGTTACGAACTGCTGGCCATAGACGGTCAGCTTGTAGGTGCCCCATCCGTTGAAGTCACTGGCCACCTGGCTGAAGTCGTAGGAAACGGAAAGGTCCCCGGCGCTTTCATCTTGTTCCCTCCTGTTTTCGGATATAAAAATACCGCCCCGCTAGGGACGGCTGTTTCAATCAGTCGACGATGATTCCTCTTATTTCCCGCATTTCCTTTTTCCACTTTAAATAGTTTGCAAATGCTTTTTGGATTTCTAGAGGAGGGCTTTTCATCATAGGTGCTCCCTTTCAGACATGAAAAACCGCCCACGCTTTCACGAAGGCGGTTGTATTAAATTCCAGGTACGCGGTCTTTGATTCCTTTGGCCATTCTCATGGCTCGTTGCATCAAGCTGTTTTCATAGAATAGCCATTGCGGGAGTTACCGGATTTCTCAGGATTTGTGCCGTTCTTGGGATATCCAAGATAATTTTCCAGTTCTCCTTTAAGAGCGGCTTCAAAAATGGGAGCAAAAATTTTCTTCAGGGCAGTCTGAATCTCTTCTACAGACTGTGTCTGTACGTATCGTAGATAGCCTGACCAATTTTTTTCTTCAGGGGTTGGGGTACGCTTCGCCATGATGGTATTCCACTCCTTTGCCTTTGTTCCCTTTCAGTATGAGGTATAAATCTATCTTGAGCAAGACGCTTATGCGTTTACACAAAATATTTTACACTCTCCCCCATACCAGCCTCCACCTCCCCTAAATCAGTTTAAAAATGGCGCATACCACGAGCGTTCCCGTTCTGCCCCCACCGTAGTCGGTTCCGTATGTCCGGACAGCAAGACGGTTTCCTGCGGCAGTTTCAGTATACGCTGTGTGATACTCTGCATCAATGTTTGCTCATCCCCACCGGGAAAATGTGTCAGCCCGAAACTGTTCTTGAAAATGGAATCACCCACGAAGGCCACATTGTCCCTGGCGCTATAATAGAATACGCTGTCCGTAGTATGACCGGGAACGTAGTGCATGGTCAAAGAAAATACAGGATTCCTTTCGAGGGCAATCCTGCTCCCGTCCGGCAAATAGCTCACATCATCCAGTTTGATATATAGCCCGCAACCTTCCGAGAGATTCCAACGAGGATTCTCTGTATATTCCCGCCCTCTCTCGTGCATACAGACAGATGGACAGTGCATCCTGGATTTGCGCTGCGGCACCCATGTGTCGAAATGTCCATGGGTGAGCAGAATTTTTTCGATGACGAATCCTCTTTGTCGAATAACGGCTAAAAGAGTATCTGCTTCTGCGCCGGGGTCGAGCAAAAAGCCGTGTCCTGTGGCATCATCAACATAAAAGTAGGCATTGGTGTTAAAAACGCCTGTCACGGGCAACGATAAAATCATGATGCTCCCCCGCCTTACTGCACAATATGGCAGCCATCCGCCCCGCAGACCATGCCATCTAATGATATTGCCGCTGACGTTTCCTCAGCCAGTATTTTTTCAATGGCTTTTTTCAGCATGGCCGTCGGTTGTGCACCGGATGCCGTGTACTTGCCATTGATAAGGAAATAGGGTACGCCGTGAATGCTGTGCTCCATTGCTTCCTGCTCATCGGCGCGTACTTCATCGGCGTATCGGTCGCCGGACAACACTGCAGTCACTTCGTCCTTGTCTAAGCCACATTCGCCTGCGATTTGTGTCAGCACATCATGGTCGCTGAGTTTCAGATTCCTGGTGAAGTAAGCATCAAATAACTTCGTGATAATTCCTGTTTTCCCTTTTTCCTGGGCATATTTCGTGAGACGCAGGGAGTCAAAGGTGTTGGTGTAACGTGTAGAGACGTAGCGAAAGTCGATTCCCTCACTCCTGCCATGCGGGAGATGGCTTCAATACGCTCTGCTGCCTCCTCTTTGCTCAGATGATACTTCGCGGCAAAACGATCCACCGTAGAGGAAACGACCTCCCGGCTGGCATAAGGGTCAAGTTCAAAGCTCTTGAATTCGATTTCCACTTTATCTCCGCCGTCAATTTCCGCCAAGGCCTTTTCCAGCCGCTTCTCGAGGAAAACAGAGAAAAAGTCATAGCTGCGGCCATAGCCCTCATCGAGGAACAAGGCGCGGACTGTATCACGGTGCGGCGTGTCTGCGAGAAAGCGGATATTGCCACGGGAACATTCTATTATCACTTCCGTAATAAGGATGACCTGATGATGCACTTTGTGCGAGGGCTCTCCTTCGAGACAGCCGAGCTTACGGCTCCACCCTCCGATATTGCCGG
>ENA-OQIG01000554-OQIG01000554.1-human-gut-metagenome-genome-assembly--contig:-NODE-554-length-20926-cov-3.395500_pt1 | contig 20926 bp, 27 predicted proteins | sample MGYA00242576_ERZ504741 | MGnify/ENA primary metagenome ERZ504741 (study PRJEB26092, sample SAMD00036436) | human gut metagenome | host: Homo sapiens | study: EMG produced TPA metagenomics assembly of... | reverse complement strand
ATGAAAACTACCAGACTCCAACTTTCCCTTTTAGCCTTTTTCTGGGGTGCGCTTCTCTACAGGCACAATACAAATGGGCAGATCCACTCAAACAAGACTTTCATACAGTACGCGGACAAGCATGGCAGGACGAACTGAAAGATTCTTATGCCCGCCTCCCGCAAAGGGCAGAAGATAAAGTACGCAAGCCTTTATGGGATTTGTCGCGGCAAAGCGCAGGGCTGTCTGTCGCCTTCCGTTCCAACGCATCCGAAATAAAGGTTCGCTACGTAGTAAAAGGCGGACTCTCTATGCCCCATATGCCGGCTACGGGAGTTTCGGGCATCGATCTGTATGCTACAGACAATAATGGGCAAGAACGCTGGTGTGCCGGAAATTATTCCATGGGAGACACCATTGTCTACAATTTCAGGGGACTTTCATACGCGGCTAAATCCGGCAACGGATTTGAATACCAACTATTCCTGCCGCTATACAACAGTGTATCATGGATGGAGATAGGTGTTCCTGCCGACGCTTCTTTCCGTTTTCTTCCGGTTTCACAAGAAAAGCCTCTGGTCATATACGGCACTTCCATTGCGCAAGGAGCCTGTGCTTCGCGTCCTGGCATGGCATGGGGCAATATACTGAACCGGAAGTTGGGACATCCGGTCATCAATCTGGGGTTCTCCGGCAACGGAAAACTGGAAGAAGCACTCTTCGATCTTCTGTCAGAGATCGATGCACGGCTATATATCATTGACTGCATGCCCAATCTGGCAGGAAAAGAAGCATCGGCCGTAGTGTACCAACGCACTTTGGAGGGAGTGAAAAAACTTCGTGAAAAGAGCCGGGCCCCATCCTGTTGGTAGAACACGACGGATATAGCAATGAATTCAGTTCCGAAAGCGCGGAGGATCCTATCGTGTGGCCAATGCAGAACTACGCAAGGCATACGAGACGCTGCAAAAAGAGCAGGTTCCTACTGTCTATTATCTGACCAAGGAAGAAATCGGTATGCCGATGGATGCATGGTAGACGGTGTTCATTCCACCGACCTGGGTATGCAGCAATATGCGGACAGTTACCGGAAGAAGATAGGTGAGATCTTACACGAAGAGAGTGAAGGGCCTACTTCATGTATCCCTTGCAAGCAGCAAAGAGATCCATACGACTGGTACGGACGCCACGAAGAGATCTTGAAACTAAATAAGCAAAGTGCTCCCGAAGTGGTGATGATCGGCAACTCGATCACGCATTTCTGGGGAGGCGAACCTATTGCACACAATCAGTTTGGAACAGAATCCTGGGATAAACTTTTCAAAGGAAAGCGGGTCCGTAACCTCGGATTTGGCTGGGACAAAACAGAAAATGTACTGTGGCGTATCTACATGGTGAGCTGGACGGTTTTCAGGCACAGAACATTTTCCTGCTGATAGGCACCAACAATCTCTTGTTCAATACCGACGACGAAGTCATAGAGGGAATCTGCCGGGTCGTAAAAGCGATTCGCGAGCGTCAACCCCGTGCAAAACTCTGCGTGATGGGCATCCTGCCGAGAAAAGAGATGGAAACCCGCATTGCCAAAATAGATGCGGCATTGCAAGAGCGACTGAACGGCAAAGATTGTACTTTCATTAATCTTGCTCCGCAACTTACGCATAAAGACGGAACAATAGACCATTCACTGTTCCGTGACGGGCTTCACCCGAATGCCGAAGGATACAAACGCATCGCAAAAGTGCTGAAAGGCTACTTATAAACAAAGGACTCAATCCTTAATAATTATGCCTCCTCCCCCTTAAAGTGCCACTGCATTTTTCCAGAGTCTGACAATGGTATATATTCGTTTTCATCATGAACCGTATGTTGCTCATACTGATCCGGACAAACGGATAGAAACGGGTAAATATCATTGCCGGCTGCCGCAGCCGCTCTGTAACGGCTGTAATCATAAGATACTCAAATGAAATATCTGAGATATACCTGTCACGGAAATCTGTATGCCGATGCAGAATGTAAAAAAGGCAACGAGCTTGTTAATGATCTGATTCCCTACCGGCCCGAGTTTCTGAATAATTCTTTGCCCTTGGGAAAGAAAGATATAAAGTATGGCTGCCATACAAACTATAACAAGTGCGATCACAAAATAATTGATTCCGGTTTGCAACAATTTACCTTTGACGCTGGCAGAAGCATCAGAGTAAATATAACGGATATACTGCCCGGACCGATGCTGATGGGAAACGTGATGGGATAAAATATCTTCTGTTCTATATTCTTCCATTTGAGGCTATCCATGTTCCGGCTCGATTCTTCCTGATCCGGGGAGTTAGAATCGCCGAGCAACTCCATGGCCGTTTTACAGATAAGTATCCCACCGCCCAACTGAATGACAGGGATGGCCAGTCCGAACATTAACAAAAACAGGTGGCCTATGACCAAAGTACCCACACCGATTATTATAAAGTTAAGAATCAGTTTCCGGATGGCGGTTTTCCGCTGCTTGGGATCCAGGTCGGTAAAAAAGCCATTCACCACAAAACCGTTTCCCAAAGGATTCACCACGGGAAACAAAGCCATAAAAGAGGAAGAGAATATAATTAGCAGATTACTCAGTGACATAGTTCTTGCATTTTTTAAAATACTCCATTAAGAATACAATACCTATGTAAAAACACAGATGGACTCTTATTGATGCTGCAATTGCAAGAAACATTTTCTTATTGTGATATTTTAACGGACTAACACTAATGGGAAACATACATACGTGTGTATCCGCACTTCCCCGGAAAAGTAAATCGTATATTATGCGAAGACAACTCTCACTTCCGTCCCCTTCCCTTCTTCGGAACGAATGCTGACCTTACCCCTGTAGACAGAAAAGATTTTCATGGAAAGACTTAACCCGATCCCTTGACCGGCGTATTCTCTCGTATTACTTCCCCGGTAGAATGACTGGAAGATAAGTTCCATTTCATCCGCCGGGATGCCGATTCCGGAATCTTTGACAGCTATCCCCCATCGCTCATCTTCCTTGTAAAGCCTGATAAGCACCTCGCCTTGCGAATACTTGCAGGCATTGTCTATCACGTTTTGCAAGGCTATTTTAAACAAGTAAGGGCTGGCACTGACCACAGCGTACCTTGCGGCATCTTCCGGATATTGCAGCCGGATGCGCGGGTTAGCAGCTCCAGCCTCTTCCAACAGGTCTGCCAGACGAATCTCTTCTACGTTATTCTTCCGGATGTCCTCTTCCTGTCTCGACAGAAACAGCAGATGCCTGATCAGATTGGACAGGCGTTTACTTTCCCCGGCTATCCGCCGGAGTGCTTCGATGTACTCATCGGTACTCCGTTCTTTCAGGAGACTTATTTCACATTCACCCTGAATGGCGGTAATAGGATTATTCAGTTCGTGAGAAGCATGGCTGACAAATGATTTTTCTGCTCTAAATGCCGTATCGATACGGTCGAGCATACTGTTTAAGGTTTCTATCAGATGGTCCAGTTCATCTTTATTGCCGGTGGTCTTCAATCTGCGGTTCAGACTGTTGCCGCGGATCTGTTTCAACTGTAACAGGACGTGCTGCAAGGGAATCAATATTCTCGTAGAATAGAGTTGTCCGATGAAAAAGATCAATACCGAGCTGCATAATACCAGAAAGGCGGATAAGAGCAGCAAGTGTTCTTGTATCTTGACCCCATAACTGTTATGCGACATGATAATTACGATAAAATTGCCTTCATTATCGGGATAGTATAGTGCGGCTCCCAGCATATCCTGATATACGAAAGAGACCGATGACATCTCTTTTGACTCGAGAAGCTGCTTCTGCTGGCTGGCGGAAAGATATTTATTCAGCGTATCACGCACCACGGCATCACTATCATATCCAACAAAATCTCTTTGGCCTCCGGCAGCAGCTCATCATACTTCCGTTGAATGGTCTGATAGCTTTGCTCATCCACTTCATCTCGCTCCCAGTGTTTCTGAGCGGTCAGAAAAGCTTTTTCCCGAAGGTATGACCTGTACAACCCATCGATATACCTTGAACTGAACAGGTAGAACACTCCGATAACTGCCATGGTGGTCAGTACCGTTACCAACGTATAAAAGAGTGCGATTTTACGTCCTATTTTCATAGCCTGGCTTGTTAAAGTTAAGCATACATGATATATCCCGAACCTACCACCGTATGAATCAATTTCTTGTCATGCTCCTTATCTATTTTACCACGAAGATAGTTCACATAAACATCTACCACATTGGTATTCGTATCGAAATTCTTATCCCATACATCTTTCAATAATGTCAGGCGCGAAAGCACCATGCTTGATGGGTCATGAAATACTCCAGCAAGCGGTACTCCTTAACAGTGAGTTCTATCTCCACCTCCTTGCGTCTGGCACGGCGGGTGTTGCAGTTAAGCACCAGATCATCACATACCAGCTGCTGGACAGAGTCTTCCCGCCCTCTGCGCAGGATGGCCTTGATGCGCGCCTCCAGTTCCTGAAAGCTGAATGGTTTCACCAAATAGTCATCCGCCCCCGAATCGAGCCCTTTCACGATATCCTCCGTGGTGCCCAATGCAGTCAACATTATAACCGGGGTGAGATAACCGTATTGCTGACGATAAAGCCGGCATAGCTCCAGACCGTTCATCTTAGGCATGATAATATCCAGGATCAACAGGTCGAATGCTTCTTGCCGGATGAATTCCCATCCGGCATCACCGTCATTAGCCACCGACACAGAATGTCCAAACTCCTTCAAACCCCGTTCTATAAACGAAGCTATATTCACTTCATCTTCTACCAATAATATCTTAGCCATCCTTCTTTAGTTTTTAAAGTGGCAAATATACTGTTTACACTCGTCTTTGCCGCAATTTACCCTCTTTATCATACAACGTTTTACCATAAATAACTTCTACAATCAACGGAAAAATGAATAGAGTAAAGAAAGTATCGCACAATACGCCCCCGATAATGACAATGGCAAGCGGGCGTTGCGACTCAGAACCGATGCCATGACTCAAGGCGGCCGGCATTAATCCGATGGCAGCCATAGCAGCGTCATCACGACCGGACGAACACGCGAACGGACGGTATTCTTTACAGCTTCCGATAAAGGTATGTGTGAACGTACGTTCGATTTAATGCCCGAGATCATAATCACTCCATTCTGGATGCAGATACCGAACAGGGCAATGAAACCGATCCCCGCAGAAATCGAAAAGTTGAAATGGGTAATCAACAAAGCAATAATTCCCCCGGCAGCTGCAAACGGCACATTCAGTAGCACCAGCCTGCATCTCTCGCATTCGAAAAAAGGATGAAGAGAATGACGAAAATAATGGCAATGCTGACAGGAACCACCTGGCAAGCCGCTTACTGGCACGTTGCTGATTTTCAAAATCTCCGGTCCATTTCAGCGTATATCCGTCCGGCAGATGTACCGAAGCCGCCACTTTCTTTTGTGCTTCGGCGACAGCAGACCCCATAGCACGTCCGCGTACGGAGAACTTAACGGCACAAAAACGGGCATGACTGTCACGGAATATAAGTAGAGGTCCCGTAATAGTCCGGATATCCGCCAGCTCTTTGATCGGTATCATCGTACCATCCATCGCGGGCACCAGAATCTTACCTATTTGCTCTTCGTTCCGGCGAAACTCTTCATTGTAACGCACCATGATATTGAATTTACGCTCGTCTTCATAAAGCAGGGAAGCCGATTTACCTCCTATAGCCATCTCGATAATAGACTGCACGTTCTCTTTAGACACACCGTAACGCGCCAGTTGCTTTTCATTCAACTCGATGCGAAGTTCCGGCTGGCCAATGTTGCGGATCACTCCCAAATCCTCGATACCTTGTACGGTTCCCAATACTTTGTCGATCTGCACAGCCAGTTTCTCCGCTTCATATAAGTCTTTGCCGAAAACTTTAACGGCAATAGATCCTTTTACACCCGAAGCCGCTTCCTCTACATTGTCAGTGATCGGCTGCGAGAAATTAAAATCGGTGCCGGGATAAAGAGCAAGGGCAGATTGCATTTTCTCAATCAGTTGTCCTTTGCTAAGTCCGCTTTCCCACTCCTTCTCCGGGAAAATATCGACATGAAACTCCACATTATAAAAACCGGTGGCATCGGTTCCGTCATTCGGACGCCCGGTTTGCGAAAGCACCTGTCTTACCTCGGGAAATGCCAGTAATTCTCTGCGCATTCTATTGGCAAGGGATACTGACTCATCCAAAGAAATGCTCTGCGGAAGGGTAGCGCGAATATAAATAGCCCCTTCATTCAACTGCGGCAAAAATTCCATTCCCAGAAACGAATAGAGAAACAGACCGACTCCTCCTGCCAAAGAAGCCAATCCGATAGACAATTTACGATGGGCATGAAAGATCGCAAACAAAGCCGCACTCTTTTCTCTGATAAAGTGCACCAGAAAATTACTTCTCTCACGCACATTCTTCTTCAAAAGAATAGACGACATGACCGGAACCAGCGTCAATGTGAAAATCAATGCTCCCAGTAAAGCAAATCCCAGAGTATAGGCCAAAGGAGAAAACATTTTTCCTTCTACTTTTTGAAACGAAAAGATGGGAATCAGCGCTGTAATGATAATCAGCTTAGAAAAAAAGACAGCTTTGGCCTTTTCTTTGGCTGTACTTCGGATCAGGCCCATTTTTGACATCCTGTTGAATACGGGCATTCCCACCTCTTTCGCTTTTCGGTCGAGGGCAACGAATATTCCCTCCACCATCACTACCGCTCCGTCTATAATGATCCCAAAATCAATAGCTCCCATTGAAAGCAGGTTGCAGACATCCCCATTATGTGCAAGCAGATAAAAGCAAATAACAGGCTAACGGTATAATGACCGCAACTACTGCCGTCGTCCGCCAGTCTGCCATAAAAATAAATACAATGAAAGTTACCAGCAATATGCCCTCTACCAAATTGTGTGTCACCGTATGAACTGCAAGATCCACCAGATCTTCCCGGTCATAGAAAGGTACGATCTCCACATCCGACGGCAGGATATTCTCATTCAGTTCGTCTATTTTCGCTTTCAACCCGGATATGACTTCTCCCGGATTCTCTCCTTTGCGCATCACCACAATGCCTTCCACTACATCATCTTCATCCATACGCCCCACCTGGCCCAAACGGGGTAAACATGATTCGCGTACATCGGCCAGATTTTTCACCAGTATGGGAGTCCCATTAATGTTTTTTACTACAATGTTCCGCAGTTCTTCCAAGTCATTAATCAATCCGATACCTCTCACAACATAGGCCTGCGAACTTTTGGTAATCACATCTCCCCCGACATTGATATTGCTTTTCGCTATGGCATCATAAAGTTCAAGCGAAGTGATGCCATAATTGATTAACTGATTCGGATTGACACTGACTTCAAAAGTCTTCACTTCCCCGCCGAAACTGACAATATCCGCCACTCCCGATACGGCACGCAAGTTACGGTCGATCACCCAATCCTGAATCGTTTTCAGTTCGCGTACACTCCGTTTGTCACTTCGCAAAGTATAACGGTAAATCTCACCCGTAGGTCCGTAAAGAGGTTGTACTTCCGGAGTCACCCCATCCGGAAGATCTGCGTCATTCAATAAATTGTATACCTGCTGACGGGCAACAAAATCATCCACATGATCTTCAAACAACACATTGATGACCGACAGTCCGAATAGGGTTGTCGAACGGATGTCCGTCTTCTTCTGTACTGAGTTCATGGCTATCTCCACCGGAATCGTAATGAACTTCTCCACCTCTTCCGCACTGCGTCCCGCCCATTGGGTAATGATGGTCACTTTCGTATTCGTCACATCGGGAAATGCATCTATCGGTGTATGCTTGAACGAAACCACACCGGCAATGACGCAATCGTCGTACAAAAAAAGATGAAGAACTTATTTTTCAACGAAAATGCCACAATATTGTCTATAAACTTATGCATAGTATTCTTCCGTTTTTAGTCTGCATTTAAACTATTGTAGACCAATAATACATTCTGATTCAGCACTCTGTCACCCTCGGAAAGCCCGGAACGGACATAGCATTCCTGATTCTGCCGTTTGTATACATCGACTTCTTTCACTTTCAGGCGGTTGTCGGGGGTGACGGTTACGACGTAATTCTTACCTCCTTCAAATATCAAGGCATGTGCATTGATCCGAGGCATCTGTTTCCCGGAAGATTTGCACTCAACATTGACCGTGGTGAACATACCCGGCTTCAGCAGATAGTCTTCGTTACACAGCTTTACCCGTACGTTCATTGTCTTACTTTCAGTATTCAACATGTGGTATATTTTATCTATATTTCCGGAGAACACCTTACCCGGATATGCCAGCGTAGTGATATGTACCGATGCTCCTTCTGCTACTTTACTGATGTCGCTTTCATAAACATCTGCCATCACCCATACATGCTCCAGACCGGAGACAGTAAATATCTCCTCACCCTGATCGGACGAAGCTGCATATTTCTGCTCACACGCTTTCCACAATAAAACCGCTAACGGGAGATTTGACTTCATAGAATGACCGGCCGCTAAAGTTATTTATGGAAAAAATTTCTTTGATGCGATCCTCTTCCGCTTCAGCATTGATCAATTCCTGACGTGCCTGCAATACATCTTTATCGGATGCCAACCCGGAATCGAACATATCCCGGGTAGCATTTACATTTCTGCGGGCAATAATCACCTGTTGCTCCGCCTCTTTCATCTGTCTTTCGTAATCGGCCACTTCACCGCTACGCAATATGGCAAGTATGTCTCCTTTTCGCACATAATCCCCAACTTCAGCGCGAAGTTCCGTCACTGTTCCGCCAAACATCGGATAGACGTGTGCCACCTGTTCCTGATTAAAAGTAACACGTCCGTTCAAAGTCAATTCATCTGCCACATCATGCAGATGCACCGTATCGACGGAAACTATTTTCAGTAAACTGTCTGTCAGACACAGATCTTGATTTTCTCCGGGGTGCTTTACTTCTGATGAGCAACCACTCCCCATACCCAAAATCAATAGGCATGGAAGGTATTTTGTCCAATTCATAAATTATATGGATTTAGTAGTTAAAAATAGGTTGTCCGGCCACCGCATTCAGGTTCTCTATACCGAGCAGTACGTTTTTCTTGATTTCGTAAAGCCGGATGCAAGTCTCTTTGTAGCTATCATAAAAGTCGATGAATTCTAAAAGACTGATGTTACGTTTGATAAAGTTCTCGTTGGCTCCGGCTATCAGTTTCTCAAAATTCTGTTCCAGTCCCATATCAGTCGACTGATACAACTGACATGCTTTCTCTAAAGCAGTATAAGCTGCGTATAGTTCGGCCTCGGCTTTATTTCGGGAATACTCTTGCTCCCGATCCGCCTTCAGAAGATTGAAACGGGCCATTTTAATATTCCCCTGGTTACGGTTAAAGATAGGCACCGACATACTGAATCCGATTGCAAAGTAGTTATTAATAAAATTACCTTGGCGATCATAACTACCTTTTACTGCGAATTCCGGAAAAGCCAACGCCTTCTGCAATTTCAGATCGGCTTGCGAAGCAGTGACACAGCTGCGTGCCAACTTCTGGTCAGGTCTCCCGTGTACCCTCTCTTGTAAATCGGCATAAGACAACCGGTCCATGTTTAATTGTCGAAGATCTCCTTCATCTATTACAGGCTCTGTCCGAAAGTCGGCAGGCAGATTCAGTAACAGATTCAGTTCTCCTCTCCGGGACAAATAGTTGCTTTCGCATTCGTTCTTGTCTTTCTTCAGAGAAATCAGCATAGACTCGAGTCTCGCCATCTCCATTAAAGAGATATTTCCCTTTGCGTGCTGCTCTTTTATACCTGTCAGCAAATGCTCCAGCGAATTGATTTCTTTATCATAAACGGACAATGACTTTGAGAGATAGAAAACTTCTGTAAATGCCTCGCCAAGTTCCTGGCGTAAGTCCTCATCACTTCTTCGACTGATAACCGGCAATTTCCTTGTTTATCTTTTCCAGCCGTATCTGCTTATTCCGTTGTCCGGCAAGGCGTATCACCTGCTCTATTTCGACTACCGACTCACCTTTTTTGCCGAAGTCAAAGTACTTTCCATTCAATCGGTTATACACATTTTGTTCGAATGAAATTACCGGATTATCGAACAGTCCGGCCTGAAGCAACCTGGCTTGTGCGATGTCTACATTGTAGCGCTCGGCCAATAGGGATAAATTACATTTCAGGAAACGTTGCTCTGCCTCCTTCAGAGTCAAGCCGACGGACGGCTGTTGGGCTTCGGCAAATCCGAAAAAGCCAAGAAAAAAGAGAATAAAAAACTTTCTGATCATAGTCCTTGTTATTTTGGAAGCAAAAGTACAACTCCCCCATGAAGCAAACCGTTTGAAAGCAATTATAAGATACTCAGATAAGATTAGAAAGTTATTAGAAAGCAGAAAAAACGGGACAAGGAAGAATTGCTAATATAATAGGAGAAATAGCTATCTGACAATAAGATCTATCTTCCTATCTTTGCAACATCAAAGAAATAAATAAGTAATCACTAAAAAAGTAAAAATATGAAAGTCATTGATTTAACAAAAGAAAGCTTCGTAGAGAAAGTGGCCGAATTCCAAGAATACCCGAATAAATGGGATTTTAAAGGTGATAAACCTTGCCTGGTGGATTTTCATGCTCCCTGGTGTGTATATTGCAAAGCCCTGTCCCCTATACTCGACCAACTGGCTGTAGAATATGATGGGAAAATAGATATTTATAAAGTGGATGTAGATCAGGAACCGGAACTGGAGGCTGCTTTTGCCATTCGTACAATCCCTAACCTGTTGCTTTGTCCGATGGGAGGAAAACCAAGTATGAAATTAGGAACTATGAATAAAACCCAGTTAAAAGCATTGATAGAAGAAGTTTTGTTATAATTTACCGGATCAATCATTTAATGAAGGGGTATCGAAACCCGTATTCACCACAGATTACACGGATTCACACAGATAAATAGAATAGATTAAGCTTACTCTGTGTGACTCTGTGTACCCCTGTGGTGAGTTATGAAACACTCTCTTGAAATTAATATGACTATTTTATTCCGGCAGCAAGTACCAACCTTATATCTGCGTATGAGACATCATCCCCAAAGCTGCTTTAATAATCGTCAGTCCTTTATCACTTCCATGAGCCTGTACGTAACGGATGATTTTCGTGATTTTCTCTCTTGCCACCAACTGCTCTATTTTAACTTCACCAGAGCGTACATAGTGTTCCAGATGTCCCGCTATGGTTCCGGAAACCAACTCGCGTTCCTTGGCTATTTCTTCAATACTCTTCCCCTGCCTGAAAAGACGATACGTTACCTCTTTGGTATCAGGCTTCGGTTCTTTCACCGATTTAGCCTCTTTTAAAGGTTTGGGCTCTTTCGACGTTTTAATCCCATTATTGACAGTCAACGTCGCTGTTGGCATTTGCGGACGTTCTATGCCATGCTCCTCTACGTATCGGTTCACCATTTCAAGCAAGGCATCACCGTATTTTTCGGCACCGCGTTTTCCGAAATACGGAATACGTATCAGTGAAGCCGCATCATTCGGCAAGAGATTTACAATACCCAGAATTGCTTTCTGCTGTATGATGGTATATACAGGCAAACCAGCTTTTGCAGCTTCAGAATTTCTCCAGGCAATCAATTGCTTATATAATTCCGGATGAAGAATATCAGTCGGTACTTCTATTTTCTCGGCTGTCCGGGATTTACGCTCCGATCTTCCGGAAGAGGACGCAGCTTCTCCTCCCGAAACAGATAACGTAAGAACAGCCTTCTGTTTTAGAAATGCGGAAACAGAAAAACCTTCCTTCTCAGTATAGCACAAGGTTCCCAGCTTTACGTGCAATGCTGTCTTCATTGCATCTGCGCTTCGGAGAATTTCTTTTTCAATTCTTTATTATCCGTTTCTACTTTTGTAGAAGTAATCAGCGGAGTTAATAAATCTTCCAGATGTTGACGGAAATAGTGGGCACCGGCCATAACCCGTTCATTCAATTTCGGGTTGGCGGTATAATCTTCAGCCTCCATCAATAGGGCAGATACTGCAGTTTAAATGTATCGGCGACTTTCATTATCTGCGTTTTATACAGATCGGCAGTTGTCTTATATCGTTCCAACAACTTTGGATAGAGACGATATAAATGCTCGTCAAGCAAGCGAAGCAAACGTAAAAAATGCTGTTCAATCGGATGAAAATCAAACTGTTCGCACAACAATTCATAGAAGTAATGTTGACGCAATAGAGCCAATTTATGCTTGTCGGGAGTCATCTCTCCGGCATTACGGGTAAATTCATCAATCGTATCGTCACTGATAATGGACTCTCGCCTTAAAGGAGAACTAAGCACCAATCCCTGAAGCGACTTACAACGACTCAGAGCGACATAAACCTGCCCATGGGCAAAAGAGGCATTTGCATCAATGATTGCACGTTCGAAAGTTAACCCCTGGCTTTTATGGATGGTTATTGCCCATGCCAGACGAATGGGATATTGCCGGAAAGTACCTTCCACCTCTTCGGTAATCTCTTTCGTCTGCGGATTCAGGCTGTATTTACTATTTGTCCATTCTTCGGTTTCAAGCAGAAAGTCCTGTGATTCTCCGTTCCCTTTCACCCGGATGCCATCTTTACTGACAGCCGTAACCAAACCGATCATTCCATTATAATATCGATGTTCACCGGAAGAATCGTTTTTAATAAACATTATCTGAGCCCCTTCCTTAACGGTAAGCATTTCATCAGCCGGGTATGCCGATTCCGGAAAAGTGCCTTCCACCTTCGCCTGGAAACTGAAAGCTCTTCCTGAAAGAGAAAGCAGTTGTCGGTCGTTATATTGCTGAGCCTGATAGTTATGTGTAGTCAGTCGGATATATCCTTCTTCCTCTCTCGGACGGAATCCCGGAAGATAACGTTTGTTCAATTCTTCCAGAACAGCGTCGTCTGCCTCTTTCTCTCTGATTTTATTCAATAATCCGACAAATTCCGTATCACTTTGCCGATAGACTTTCTTTAACTCTATCGTGATATATTCCGTCTCTTTCAGTGAATGACTGCCAAAGAAAAATGCTGTATCATAGTAAGAGCTCAACAGGCTCCAGTCCTCTTCTTTCACCACGGGAGCCAATTGCTGCAAGTCGCCTATCATCAGGAGCTGAACACCGCCGAAAGGTTTCGAGCGATCACGATACCGACGCAGTACAGCATCAATTGCATCCAGTTGATCGGCACGTACCATACTGATTTCATCGATCACCAACAAGTCCATACTACGGATAATATTGATTTTTTCTTTTCCGAATTTATGAAAACCTTGCTGAGCAGAATTAAATGTGCTTTCCGGAATGTAAGGTGCGAAGTTCAACTGAAAAAAGGAGTGTATAGTGACACCTCCGGCATTAATGGCAGCAATCCCCGTAGGTGCAACCACTACCATACGCTTTGGGGTAAGTTCTTTTAACCGACGGAGAAAAGTTGTTTTTCCGGTTCCGGCCTTTCCTGTCAGAAAAAGATGCGTACCGGTATTTTCAATGACTTGCCAGGCTAATTCTATTTCGTGGTTCTCTTCCATGCAATAATACTTTGCGACAAAGTTAAAGCAAAAGAAAGAAGAAAGCAATATAATAATAAGTTATTTCACGGTAGAAACCACAAAGGTCACGGAATGAAGGTTATCAACTTTTCATTAATAACCATTCCGTGACCTTTGTATACTTTGGTGTGGAAATCTATGCCATACTGCCACCTACAATATCGAGCAATTCATTTGTAATGGCCTGCTGGCGGGTTTTATTATACTGCTTTGTCAACTCCTGAATCAGTTCGTTGGCATTGTCCGTCGCTATCTGCATAGCCAAAGTACGTGCAGCATGTTCGGATGCATTAGAATCGAGAGCAGCTGTAAATATCTTCTGACTCAACACCTGCGGAATCAAGTCTGCTATCAATTGAGCTGCAGAAGGTTCTATGATATAGTCATTCACTACTCCACCTCTCTCTTCGTCATTTTGAACGGCAGACAAGTCAATCGGTAAATATCTTTCGCGCAACAGTTCTTGTACCCCCATTGACTTGAAATGGTGATAAATCAACTCCACACGGTCGATATTTTTTTCCAGAAAAAGTTCCATCAACAATTTGGCCAATGCAGCGGCTTCATCATACGACGGTTTATCTGCCAACTTCTGATAACTGCCTTGAGGAAAGAATCCTAACTTCTTGACAGCTTCCTCTATTTTTTGCCCACCGGATAGATCAGGATATTATCTTGTCCCAACTCGCGATATTCTCCCACCGTCTGCAAAAACATTTTCAGTACATTCGCATTGAAAGCACCGCATAAAGAACTGTTGGAAGAAAAAGCCACAATAGCGACCCGCTTGACGGGACGTTCCACACAGAACGGAGACTCTACCGGAAGATCAGCACTCAGAAAGTTAGTCAGAATCTTATTCAACTTCCTCTGATAAGGCAGCATATTCTCAATGGCTCCCTGCGCCTTGTGTAACTTGGCAGAAGCCACCATCTTCATTGCTGAAGTGATTTTTCGGGTACTTTGTACCGAATTTATTCTGGTTTTTACTTCTTTTAGTGAAGCCATAATCTTCTAAATGATTTATAATTAACTATATTGTTTGGCAACCATTGCCGCCGTTTCTTCAATGGCCTTCGTTACCTCGTCATTGATCACTCCGGTTTTCAATACATCCAGCACATCCGCCTGATGATCGAGAGCGAGTGTATTGAGGAACGCTGCTTCAAAATCTTCTACCTTATCCAACGGAACATTTCGCAATAATCCGTGGATACCGCAATAGAGAATGGCAATCTGCTTCTCTACCGGCATTGGAGAGTATTGGGGCTGAACCAGCAAACGGGCGTTTTTCTGCCCCTTGTCAATAGTCAGTGCGGTAACCGGATCCATATCTCCACTAAATTTGGAGAATGCTTCCAATTCGCGATATTGTGCCTGATCGATTTTCAATGTACCGGCCACTTTTTTCATAGCCTTAATCTGCGCATTACCTCCCACACGGGAAACCGATATACCTACATTAATAGCCGGACGATTACCTTGATTGAATAAATCCGTATCAAGGAATATCTGACCGTCTGTAATAGAGATCACATTAGTCGGAATATAGGCAGAAACGTCTCCGGCTGAGTTTCAATAATAGGCAATGCTGTCAGCGAACCTCCACCTTTCACTTTACCTTTCAGGCTTTCGGGCAAATCGTTCATCTCACGGGCCACTTCTTCCTGATTAATAATCTTGGCTGCACGCTCCAGCAAACGGGAGTGTAAATAGAAAATATCGCCCGGATAGGCTTCACGTCCCGAGGGGCGACGGAGAATCAAAGACACTTCACGGTAAGATACTGCTTGTTTCGACAAATCATCATAAACAACCAGTGCATGTCGGCCGGTATCACGAAAATACTCACCGATGGCAGCCCCCGCAAACGGAGCAAAATATTGCAATGCAGCCGGGTCGCCAGCTGTAGCCGCCACCACAATAGTATAATCCATCGCACCATATTGGCGTAAGGTGTTTACGATAGAAGCTACCGTGGAACCTTTTTGTCCGATAGCTACATAAATGCAATATACAGGATCACCAGCTTCATAATTACTTCGCTGATTGATGATCGTATCAATGGCTATCGATGTCTTACCCGTCTGTCGGTCACCGATTATCAGCTCACGCTGTCCACGGCCGATAGGATCATTGCATCAACAGCCTTCAGACCCGTTTGCAAAGGTTGATTCACCGGCTGACGATAGATGACCCCGGGAGCTTTACGCTCCAGCGGCATTTCATAAAGTTCACCACCTATCAGCCCTTTTCCGTCCAATGGTTCACCCAACGGGTCGATAACGCGTCCCAACATACTTTCTCCCACACAGATAGAAGCAATTCGCTTGGTACGTTTCACCGTAAATCCCTCCTTGATTTTATCCGTCGGTCCCAATAACACGGCACCTACATTATCTTCTTCCAAGTTCATCACAATGGCCTTGATACCATTGTCAAATTCAAGTAGTTCGTTGGCCTCGGCATTGCGTAGACCATAAATACGCACTACACCATCGCTTACCTGTAGCACCGTACCTATTTCGTCAAGCTGCACTTTGGTCTCGATCCCTTCAAGCTGCTGCCGCAGAATGTCGGATACTTCGCTTACTCTTATATTTTCAGACATAATTTTTCACTAATTATACAATTCTTCGATTCTTATCAATGAATTGTTGTTTCACTTTCTTCAACTGTGTAGCGATACTGGCATCCAGTCGGTAATCGTTAATATCGAAAACGAAGCCGCCTTCTATAGAAGGGTCAACCACTGTTTCCAACTCCATATATGCATGCAAAATATGTGCAGCAGTTTGTCGGATACGCTCTTCTGTAGCTTTGTCTACCGGAACAGCAGTGATCAGTTTCCCTACACCGATGTGTTTCTTCTTCCGGTAAAGATCCAGATACATCAGACTCATAAATTGCAGATAGGTCTCCCTTCTCTCCTTGAGTACCAACCGAATGAAACGAATAAATTCTTCACTCGGTTTATGGTCTCCATCGGCTGCCGTACAGATCAGATTAAACTTTTCGTTAACAGAAACAATAGGATTGTCAAGCACGGCACAAAATCCCTTCACAGTACGGAAACTGTGCGCCAGTGTGACAAGCTCATGATAAAGCCTCTCCTCCGCTCCTCTCTCTTCAGCATAAGCCATCAGAGCTTTCGCATACCGCATTGAAATTATTCCGACTTCCATCTTCTTCTGTTAGTTCTTCGTTAATACTTCATCAAGCATACGGTCAATCATTCCCATCTGCTCTTGTTTATCATCCAGATTTTTGCGAATGACCTTCTCGGCTATATCCACAGAAAGCAGAGCTACCTGCCGACGGATATCACGTATGGCTTCGTCTTTTTCAATCTGAATCTGTCGTTTCACTTCATCCAGTTCCTTCTGAGCAGCTATTTCAGCTTGTTTGCGGGCCTCGTAAATAATCTTTTCACGTTCCTGCATAGCCTCTTTCATGATACGTCCCTGTTCCTTGTTAGCGGCAGCCACAATAGCTTCGCCCTCCTCTTTCAGTCGTGACAACTGGGCGTTTGCTTCTCTGGCTACCTCCAATGATTCGTCAATGTAGGTTTTACGGCCTTCCACCATCTTAATAATGACGGGGAAGCCGTATTTTGCCAATACTGCGAATACAATTCCAAAAGAAAGGAGCATCCAGAATATCAGGCCACTATCGGGTAGTAACAATGACATAATCTTCCTTGTTTATTATAAGAAAAGTACCAATAGACAAACAACTAATGCCAACAACGCTACACCTTCAACCAAGGCAGCGGCAATAATCATATTCATACGGATATCTCCCGATGCCTCCGGTTGACGCGCAATACCTTCCATGGCCGAGCCACCGATCTTACCAATACCGATACCTGCTCCGATAACAGCTAAACCAGCTCCGAGAGCTGCTCCCAATTTACTTAATCCTACTCCTGCAGCAGCAGCTTGCAATAATACTGATAGTAACATAATTTTCAGTTTTAAAATGGTTTATATTATTCTTTTACTTCTTCTTTTTTACCGCCTTCCTGGGCCAGTCCGATGAATACAGCAGATAACATCGTGAACACATAAGCCTGAATAAAGGCAACCAACACTTCCAGCAAATTCATAAAGATGTTGAATAATACGGAAGCCACCGTAAGCGAACCATTGATAGCCGGTCCCATGCTTGCCGATATAAATATCAGGCAGGTAAGCACTAACATGGCCATGTGTCCGGACAACATGTTGGCAAACAGACGGATCATCAAGGCAAACGGTTTGGTAAATACACCGAAAAATTCGATAAACGGCATCATGGGTATAGGTACCTTCAGCCACCAGGGAACATCAGGCCAGAAAATATCTTTCCAATAGTGTTTTGTTCCGAATATATTAACAATAACGAATGTGAATAAAGCTAATACCAATGTTATGGCAATATTTCCGGTTACATTCGCTCCTCCGGGAAAGATGGGGATCAGTCCCATAATATTGTTAATGAAAATGAAGAAAAAGGCTGTGAGCAGATAGGGAGCAAACTTTTTATAGTTGGGTCCCACACAACTCTTAATCACATCATCATGAACCATCATAATAAACATCTCCATAAATCCGATAAATCCTCCCGGAGCATATGCACCCTGTTCACGTTTGCGATACCAATGCGCTACACTCAGAATGATCGCCAGCAAAATAGCGCTATTGATAAAGAGAGACAAAGTTACCTTTGTAATGGAAATATCCCACGGACGTACTTCCTCTCCCGTCGCATTACGTTCTACTATTTTCCCCTCATACTTGCTCCCGGCAGGAGCTATATAAAATCCCTCGTATTTGCCGCCATTCTCTTCTAAGCGCGAAGACAGAAAAGCATGCCAACCAGAAGTTTCGCTATACACGATAATCGGCAACGGAATGCAAATCGAAGTTTTTCCTATATTCGTGATATGCCACTCGTAAGAATCTCCAATATGGCCGAACACAATGCCTTTTACATCTACCTGATTAGCTTCCTGATTGATTGTGTCTTTACCTACAATAATCTCCTGCTGCAAAGTAGCGGTGGTATCACCCGGTACAGGCTCCTGTGCAAAGGTTGTAGCAGGCAACATTCCTCCTATCAAGACAAGCATTCCGGCAACTATGTTACGCAACTGTTTCATATTTTTTGATTTCTTTTTAAGTTTCTGATTCCACTCGAAAACGAAGAAAAACCAGCTTTCATATATAAGATAGCCCAGATAGAACGCCAGGAACGTCAGCAGAAATTCAATAGCGGAATCGGGCACAGCCACACAATAAATGATTAGTAAGAAAACTGATACAATCATTTTCAATACTTTTGCCACTAAAAAAAGCATCACCATCTTCTCTGGTGCATGACGCCTGCAGGCATCAAACATATAAATATAAAATACACCGAATATATAAAAGTACACCGGTATCAACGGATAACCTCCGAAATAATGTCCGGGTTCCAGATAATGCAAGACCAAGGCTCCCAATCCTCCCCCTACAAGAGTAAGGATGCTGAGATAACCCAGAAAATTGCGTTTTGTGATGCTCATATTCATAGTAAAAACAGATTATTGTGCGGAGATCAAGGCTCAGGATACGCAAACGGAAGCTTCACCATTGCTTAGCTCCACAAAACCGCTGTGAATATCCAGCGTATGCTCTTCGCCATCCGTTGTCGTGTAACTGACTGTCCCTTCTTGCAGGGAAGAAACAATCGGTGCATGCTGCGGCAGAATAGAAAAGACTCCACTGGTGCCCGGAAGGGTAACACTCTTCACTTCACCATTAAAGACCTCTTTTTCCGGCGATACAATATTCAAATGCAGTTCTTTCATGATTCCTTATTTTATTTGTTAGCCTGTTCAAGCAGTTTCTTACCTTTTTCGATAGCTTCTTCAATGGTTCCCACATTCAGAAACGCCGGTTCAGGCAGATAATCTACTTCACCATCCAAAATCATTTTGAATCCTTTTATTGTATCTTCAATGGCCACCATTCTCCCGGTACTCCGGTAAACTGTTCGGCCACTGTAAATGGTTGAGACAGGAAACGCTGTACCCTGCGCGCACGGTTTACCACCAGACGGTCGGCGTCGGATAATTCCTCCATACCTAAAATAGAGATGATATCCTGTAATTCTTTATTGCGTTGAAGAATCTGCTTCACACGTTGTGCGACATCATAATGTTCTTGACCCACAATGTGCGGATCGAGAATACGAGAAGTAGACTCCAACGGATCCACTGCCGGATAAATACCAAGCTCAGTAATTTTACGACTCAACACAGTCGTTGCATCCAAGTGGGTAAAAGTTGTTGCCGGAGCAGGGTCGGTCAAGTCATCAGCCGGTACGTAAACAGCCTGCACCGAAGTGATAGAACCCGTTTTTGTCGAAGTGATACGTTCTTGCATAGCACCCATTTCGGTAGCCAACGTAGGTTGATAACCTACCGCAGAAGGCATACGCCCCAACAAAGCCGAAACCTCGGAACCCGCCTGAGTGAAACGGAAAATATTATCGATAAAAAACAATATATCTCTCGCTCCCGACTTTGCCCCCATATCCCGGAAAGATTCAGCGACAGTCAATCCTGACAAAGCAACTGAAGCACGTGCTCCGGGAGGTTCGTTCATCTGTCCGAACACCAATGTAGCCTGTGACTTTTCTACCTCATTATAATCCACTTTCGAGAGGTCCCAATGTCCTTTTTCCATGCTTTCTTTGAATGCTTCTCCATAACGGATTACACCCGATTCAATCATCTCACGAAGCAAATCATTACCTTCACGGGTACGCTCTCCCACTCCGGCAAATACGGAAAAACCATTATGCTTCTTGGCAATGTTATTAATGAGCTCCATAATAAGTACAGTTTTACCCACTCCGGCCCCGCCAAACAAACCGATCTTACCTCCTTTTGAATAAGGCTCAAGCAGGTCTATCACCTTAATTCCGGTAAACAGAACTTCCTGTACAGTGGTTAAATCTTCAAATTTGGGAGGATCACGGTGAATAGAATATGCACCGTCGCGATTGAGTTCTTTCATTCCATCGATGGAGTCGCCGACTACGTTCATCAAACGTCCTTTGATCTGTTCGCCTACCGGCATTGTGATAGGACCTCCCGTCGGAAATACCTTCATCCCGCGCTGCAAGCCGTCGGTACTATCCATGGCAACCGTACGTACGGTATTTCACCAATTGTGTTGTTGAACTTTCTACAATCAGCTTTTGCCGTTGTGCCTTTTTTATCTCTAATGCGTCGTGGATATTGGCAATATCAA
>ENA-OQIG01000553-OQIG01000553.1-human-gut-metagenome-genome-assembly--contig:-NODE-553-length-20937-cov-2.576502_pt1 | contig 20937 bp, 22 predicted proteins | sample MGYA00242576_ERZ504741 | MGnify/ENA primary metagenome ERZ504741 (study PRJEB26092, sample SAMD00036436) | human gut metagenome | host: Homo sapiens | study: EMG produced TPA metagenomics assembly of... | reverse complement strand
CCAGAGTGATGAATCCCACAAGTGACTTTTTTGAGAATAAGGTGAAGGAACTTACGGGGGTCAGCAGAAGTCATAGCCTCAATTCCGGTATGGCGGCTATTAGTAATACATTATTTTCAATTGCAGCTGCAGGAAAGAATATAATTACATCGCGTCATTTGTTTGGTAATACTTATTCGTTTATTGCTGGTACATTGTCCCGCTTCGGGGTGGAACCTAGATTGTGTGATTTGACAGACATTGGAGCAGTAGAGAAAGTAGTAGACAGTAATACCTGCTGCATTTATGTGGAGATTATCACCAATCCGCAGATGGAAGTGGCGGATTTACAGGCGCTCTCACGGATAGTTCATGAAAGGGGAATTCCTCTCATCGTTGATACTACGCTTATTCCTTTCACAGAATTCGATTCACATAGCTTAGGCGTAGATATTGAAGTGGTTTCCAGTACCAAATATTTATCAGGGGGAGCCACTTCCATTGGTGGTTTAGTAATTGATTATGGTACATGTCCGGGATTCGGTAAACGTATGCGTACAGAGATGTTACTCAATCTGGGAGCTTATATGACTCCTCATGTGGCCTATATGCATACTATCGGATTGGAAACATTGGACGCGCGATATCGGATACAGTCTGCCAATGCCGCTATGTTGGCTGGTAAGCTTCGCATATTATCTGCTGTCAAACGTGTGAATTATGTGGGGCTGAAGGATAATTCATACTACGCTTTGGCACAAAGACAGTTTGGTCCGACTGCCGGTGCTATGATTACGATAGACCTGGAAAGTAAAGAGGCATGCTTTGCTTTCATCAACCGACTGAATTGATACGTCGCGCTACTAACTTGTTTGACAATAAGACGCTTGCTATTCATCCTGCAAGTACTATTTTTGGACCGTTTACTGATAAACAGCGACAGGACATGGATGTGTTGGATACGACTATCCGTTTCTCAATTGGTTTGGAGGATGTGGATGATCTGTTTGACGATGTCAGACAGGCTTTGAATAATAAAAAGGATTAGAAGCAAAAATCTGAAAGTCATACACGCAACTGTAAATATACCGCAAATATGGTATATAAAATGCCATTCATACGGGATTTATCAGCTTGTATATATCTAATACCTTTGCCCCATCATTTAACAGTAAACAATAATGGGTAAAAGGATTCATTTATTTTTGCTTGCTCTTGCAATAGGAGTGATACAAGGGGCAGCACAGGTGACAACAGTGCGGGGCATCGTCACCACAGAAGAAGATGGGGAGCCGGTTATCGGTGCCTCAGTTATAGTGAAAGGAACTTCATTGGGTACCGTAACTGATGTCAACGGGAGATTTGAACTGAGTGGACTCCCGCCATCAGCCACCCGGCTGCTAATCTCTTACATTAGTCTGATGGCAAAAGAGGTGGCTATTGCACCACAGGTATCGGTAACACTGAAGAGTGATACGCATCTGCTGGATGAGGTAGTAGTAACGGCTTTGGGTATTTCACGCGAGAAAAAGGCATTGGGCTATACGGCACAGGAAGTAAAACAGAATGCTTTGGTGCAAGGGAAAGATAATAATCTGTTAAATTCGTTGAGTGGTAAGATAGCTGGTGTGCGTATTACCAATACACAAGGAGATGTTGGTTCCAGTCGCATCGTTATTCGTGGTGAAACTTCTATTGCAGGTGAGAATCAACCGCTTTTTATTGTGGATGGAATCCCAGTGGATAATTCGCAGCTTAATGCACGTTCCAGCGGACGCGATTTTAAAAATGCAATAGCAGACCTGAATCCGGAAGACATAAAAACACTTACTGTATTGAAAGGTCCGAATGCCGCTGCCTTTATGGTGCGCGTGCTGCTCACGGTGCTATTGTCATCACTACTAAGGGAGGAGACAAAAGGCAGAAAGGGATAGGGATTACATTACATTCTTCCACGCAAGTCTCTTTTGTTGCTACCTTGCCGGAGTTTCAAAATCTTTTTGGACAAGGGGCAGGGGGACGGTTCAGTTATGTAGATGGCAAGGGTGCAGGTGTGAATGACGGGGTAGACGAAAGCTGGGGCCACGTCTTGATATTGGTTTGTTGATTCCTCAGTTCGATAGCCCATTGGACGCTGACGGTAATCGTGTGGCTACTCCCTGGGTATCCCATCCCAACAATGTACGCGATTATTTTCGCATGGGTATTTCTACAAACAGCGGTATTTCTGTTGCCCGTGGAGACGACAAATACCAGTTCCGTGTAGGATATAACTACGAAAAACAAGTCAGTATCGTTCCTGATGCTGGAACTAATAAGACGAATATCAGCCTAAATACGGATTACCATCTGGCAAAATGGATTGTGGTGGGAGCTACGGCCAATTACATCGTTTATACAGCTCCCAGTTTACCGGGGTCAGCTACCCCCTCGGGCAGTAACGTACGTTCTAACAGTCCTATGCTTCAGTTCTTGTGGTTCGGACGTCAAGTGGATACGAACTCATTGAAGGCGGACTATACTCGCAACTGGAATTCAAGCTATTACGACAATCCTTTTTGGAGTGCTTCTTATAATACACAGAGTCAGGAACGTCATCGTCTGATAGGTGATCTGCATGCCGAATTCCGTCTGACAGATGGGCTGAATGTGCGTTTCCGTACTAGTACCGACTGGTATAATGACCGGAGGAAATCCAAAGTAAAATGGGGGAGTGCAGGTGCCGGTTCGCCTTACGGCAGTTATGCTGAAGATGCCTATACGGTGAAAGAGAATAACACAGAAGTATTGGCGACTTATATCAAACAGTTGAATAAAAATTGGGGAATTGACGCTCTTCTGGGTTTAATGTACGTAACAAACAATATGAGAATAATTATCAGGCTGCTCCCCGTTTGGCGGTTGCTGATCTTTATACATTGACTAACTCGCGTGATCCGCTCATTTCGTCCAATGATTTCTACCGTTTACGGCAATATGGCCTTTACGGTTCCATACAACTGGATTACCGTCGTTGGGCTTTCTTGAATATAACAGGACGGAACGATTGGTCGTCTACACTACCTGTGGACAACAATTCTTATTTCTATCCTTCGGTGACGGCTAGTGTGTTGCTTTCTGAAGCTTTCGGATGGAGAAGTAAAGCTGTTAACTACCTAAAATACGTGGAGGATGGTCTCAAGTGGGAGCAGATGCCAATCCTTATCAATTGGCAACGGTCTTTACTTCAGAAACAGCTTTCAATGGGAATCCACTTCAAAGTTCTTCTACCATTGGTATGAATCCGAATCTAAAACCGGAGAAGACGTCATCTATAGAAGCTGGTTTCGAGGCGGCTTTTTGGGACAATCGCCTATACTTGGATTTCACTTACTATAAGACCGATAGTCGTAATCAAATATTGAAACTAGCTACTACTGCTGCCAGTGGGTACACGTCGCAGGTGCGTAATGCCGGACATATCCGTAATCGTGGCTATGAAATACAATTGGGCGCTGTTCCTATACAAACATCGAAAGGGTTTCGTTGGAATCTGGATTTGAATTATGGTGCCAACAGCAGCAAGGTTGTCAAATTGGATGATGAAGGTTTGATTACGAGTTACCAGCTCTACTCGTCTGGTATTCAGATACTGGCTTCAGTGGGCGAAGCTTATGGAACCCTGTTCGGCACTTCATACGTGCGTGATGCTAATGGAAACGTTGTGGTGGATGCTAACGGTCTGCCTAAGATTTCGACCACTAATAAAACGTTGGGGAAGTTTACGCCCGACTGGACAGGCGGTATCAGTAACACTTTCAGTTATCGTTCGTTAAGTCTTTCTTTTCTGATAGATGCAAGTGTAGGTGGTTCTATTTTTTCCAACACTAATAAAACTGGAAAATATACCGGTGTATTAGCTAACACATTATCGGGCCGGGATGCCGAGCACGGTGCTTGTGGTATTATACTGACGCCATGGGTAACAATGTACGATTATCAGAATCTCCTTCTTATTCCGTATCCTCTGATGGACTTTACTATGCCCAGGTCAATGGGCAATCCACCCGTGTGTATCAGGATGGCATTATGGTAGAAGGAGTGACGGAAAGTGGTTCTAAGAACGAAGAGGTTGTATCTGCCGAGAAATACTACCATCGTATTTACAGTATTGCTGAAGCTAATGTATATGATGCTTCTTACGTGAAACTGCGAGAAGTCGCTTTGAGTTACCGTCTACCTCGCTTGTGGACGCAGAAACTGCATTTGCAAGAAGCTTCCGTTACACTGACGGGACGTAACTTGTGGACTATTTATAAGAGCGTCCCTAATATAGATCCGGAATCGGCTTTGACTACTGGAAACGCACAAGGAGTAGAAGCCTATTCATTGCCTACAACACGTTCCTTTGGTGTGAACCTTTCCGTGAAATTCTAAATGTGAACTTTTAAATAATAGGATAAGATGAAAAGAAGAATATATTTTTTATATATAATATGGGTACAAGTGGTTGCCATTTCTCTATCATCGTGTGATGATGAATTGACTGATATCAACCGCAACCCCAATGCCACTGAAAATCCACAGCCGGCTTATTTACTTGCCGCTGCACAGTATCATGCCGCCAATCTTTATTGGGGAAGTAGTACGAACTATAATTCTACTCTGTTGTGGGTGCAACATTGGGCTAAAATACAATATACAGAGCCAGATTGCTATAATGTGGATAATGGCAGCTTTACCACTACGTGGGACACCGGCTATGCAACGCTAATAACTGACTTGAATGCTATTATCAGTTCGGAACTCGGAAATGATAATTATCGAGGGATAGCTACAGTGTGGCGTTCGTGGGTTTACCTGTTGCTGACCAATCTGTATGGAAATATACCATACAGTGAATATGCACAAAGTGTAACACCCGCTTATGATTCACAAGAGACTGTTTTGCGCGGGCTTTTGGAGGAGTTGATCGCTGCTGACCAGTTGCTTTCTACCACAGGAGGAACGGTAGAAGGGGATTTGATTTACGGAAATGATATTACCGCTGGAAACAATTGGCCCACTCCCTACGGCTACGTATCGCCCTTGAATTAGCTGACCGGGATGAGGATACAGCGCGTCGGGTTATTGCTTCCCTTTGGGATAATCGTAACAGTGTAATAGATAGCAATGATGCTATAGCCCGTTTTGTTTTTACTTCTTCACCACAATGGAATCCATGGCATCTGCTTTCAATTCACGTGATGATCAGCGGGTATCAAAAACGTTGATTGATAAACTGAATGAATGGAATGATCCGAGAATTGGAATTTTAGCCCAGCTACCTCAAGACGAAGGTGTGAAAAACTATGTAGGAGCTGCCAATTCCTTATCTGCTGATGCCGCTAATAATCAGGGATTTAATAAAGTTTCCCGTCCCGGTACTTATTTTTTGAAAGATAGCTCTCCGGCTGTATTTTATACGTATGCCGAGGTCTTGTTTATCTTTGCAGAATCCGCTGCACGCGGCTGGATAACGGCTGATGCGGAAACGCTCTACCGCGAAGCTATTACTGCTTCATTGAATCAGTTTGGCATTATAGACAATCGTATAATCGATTCTTATTTACAGCAGGAGGCGATTCGGTTCGACGCCGCACATTGGTATGAATCTATCGGCTGGCAGAAGTGGATCGCTTATTATGGACAGGGACCCGATGCTTTCACTGACTGGCGCAGGCTCGGTTATCCCCAGCTTATCCCTGGTCCCGATTCCGTTTTGGGTTCCGGAGAGTTACCTCGTCGCTTTTTTTATCCCGTAACGGAACAATCACTGAATGGTAAGCAGTATCAGATTGCCATATCCCATCAGGGAGCAGATGAGATTACTACCCGTTTGTGGTTTGATGTAGCTAATAAAGAACGATGATACCTCCGTGTCTCCGGGCTGCAATATGCGTTTGAAAAATATCCGTTGAATTTAAAAAACAGAATAACAATGAACACTGACATTACATTTATCATAGCAGATAATCAGGATATAACCAGAATGGGAATGCATGGATATATTTCCGCTATATTCAGTGGATGTCGCATGATAGATGTGACAGACAAGAAAGAGCTCATGCTTGCATTGGTAGAATGTAATGACAGTGTCGTTATACTTGACTATACATTGTTTGACATCAATGGTATAGAGGAGTTTCTTATTATAGAAAAACGTTTTCCGAGAGTTCGTTGGATATTGTTTTCCAATGAATTGAGCGAAGACTTTATTCGTAGGATGAGTATAGAAAGGAATATTGGTATGATTTTGAAAGAGAACTCCGGTGAGGAAATTCATTCTGCATTGATGTGTACAGCACACGGGGAGCGATTTCTTTGTCATCAGATAACCAATTTATTGATAATCGGTTCCGACAAACCGGAAATTCATTCTGTTTTGACTGTTACAGAGATTGACATTCTTAAATTGATAGCACATGGGAAATCTGTGAAAGAAATAGCATTGGAAAGAACCTCAAGCATTCATACTATTATCACCCACAAAAAGAATATTTTCCGGAAGTTGGGTGTGAATAATGTATATGAAGCAACTAAGTATACTTTACGCGCCGGGCTGATTGAATGGTAGAATATTATATATGATATTCAGAAGAGTGTTAGGATAAGAGTTAAGAAGAATTTGTAGGCAGGAAAATTCTCTGTATCTTTGCCCGCATGGCAAAAAAAGGTGAGTTACATATAAGAAATAAGCACAATGGTCAGTATGATTTTCCATTGTTGATGGAAAATTATCCTCCATTAAAGAGATTCGTATCGCTCAATCCCCTCGGAATACAAACTATAAACTTTTTTAATCCGCAAGCGGTGAAGGCTTTGAACAAAGCATTATTGGTAACTTATTATGGCATCCGGTATTGGGACATACCGAAGCAATATTTGTGTCCGCCTATTCCCGGAAGGGCGGATTACATTCATTATATTGCCGATCTTATCCAGCCGAACGGAACAACACCGGATTTACCGGCAGGAGATGCTAATGGACAGAAGTCTAAATGTAGATGTCTGGATATTGGGGTAGGTGCAAATTGCATTTATCCGATCATAGGACACACTGAATATGGATGGACCTTCGTTGGTACTGATATTGATCCGGTTTCGATAGAAAATGCACGAAAGATAGTGACTTGCAACCCTGTGTTGGCTCATAAGATTGACTTGCGACTTCAGAAAGATAGTAAGAAGATTTTCGATGGAATTATTATGCCTGATGAGTATTTTGATGTGACAATATGCAATCCTCCGTTTCATAGTTCGCGTGAAGAGGCGGAAGACGGAACGTTACGCAAATTAAGCAGTCTGAAAGGTACGAAGATAAATAAAGTGCAGCTAAATTTCGGCGGGAGTGCGAATGAACTTTGGTGCGAGGGCGGAGAAGTTCGTTTCTTATTGAATATGATTTCCGAGAGCCAAAAATATCAGAAGAACTGCGGATGGTTTACGAGTTTGGTTTCTAAAGAAAAAAATCTGGAAAAGTTATATACCAAATTAAAATCGGTGAATGTGTCCGAATATAAAGTTATTCGAATGCAGCAGGGAACTAAAAGTAGCAGGATATTAGCTTGGCGATTTGCTACCAATCATAACAATGAGTGAATATCGAACTGTTATTTGTTTAACCTATTAATTAAATAGAATATTATGGAAACCAATTACATCACTTTGACAAAGGAGAATATTGCAAACGAACATATATGCTGTGCTTTCTCAGATAAGAAATGCAAGGATAGTTATGAACTCAAAAAAGAATGGCTGAAGAAAGAGTTCGATAACGGCTATGTGTTCAGACGTATTGATGAACGGGCAAAAGTGTTTATCGAATACGGTCCTGCTGAAAAAGCATGGGTTCCGGTGAATGCTCCCAATTATCTGATGATAAACTGTTTCTGGGTGTCAGGTAAATATAAAGGTTGCGGACATGGTAAGGCATTATTGCAGTCTGCCATTGATGATGCAAAATTGCAGGGGAAAGATGGGCTTGTCACAGTGGTGGGCACTTCTAAATTTCATTTTATGAGTGACACGAAATGGCTGTTGCGACAAGGTTTCCAAACAAATAGAAAAACTCCCTTACGGATTCAGCCTTTTAAGTTTGAAACTAAACCCGGCTGCTCCTGATCCTTCTTTTAATGATTGCGTGTTGAGCGGTGAGTGTCCGGATAAGGATGGAATAGTCGTTTATTATACCCATGCTGCCCGTTTACGGAGTTTCACGTTCGCGGTTCTTTGGTCAGTGCTGCTAAGAGCAAAGACATTCCATTGAGAATAATTGAATTGGAAAGTATGGAACAGGCGCAAAATGCACCTACTCCGGCTACCATATTTACTCTTTTTTATAATGGCAAGTTTGTAACGACTGATTAAGTGTATGCTTGAAGGGCGATTGAGCAAAGCATTGGGCTGTGATTCAGGAGAATAGCTGACTTGGAACCATGTTACGTCTCTGATATGTTTAGCTAATGTTTCTTATTTTTATTTTGCAAATTTAAATTGTGTCTGCACATTTTTTGGAAAATACATACCTTTGGATAATTAATGATTAAACACGATTAAGAGTTTTATGCGTTTTTGGGTATGTATTTTTGTGCTTCTATTTGTACACAATCAATTTTCAAGGGCTGATAAAATTATAAATAATGACTCTTTGTATACAGAAAAATATATCAGAGATATTTATATTTCCAACCCCAAACGTGCTTTACAGTTGTTGGATGAGGCCGAAACCAGAAAAGCCTTCCCTCTGCGTCTGATTAATGAATTGCGCAGTTTGTCATATCGTAATATGTATATGAATAAACTAGCTTTTATGTATGCAAGGAAGTCGTACTTGCTTGATTCCATCTCTCAAAGAGAACCTAAGCACATGTTGAAGATGACGGTTTATTTAGCTGAACTTTCATCCATAATGAGTAAATATAATGAGAGCATGCATTATGCTCTTAGTGGAATTATGCAGGCTCAAAAACTGAAGGACAGAGAGGCGGAAGCTAGATTGCTTTTTTGCATAGGAGAGAATAATTGGAGGCTATCATTGAAAGATGAGGCGTATAATTATTTTGGTCGTACGATTGAATTACTGCGTGGGTCAAAGGATATGAGAGAAATGATGCTGCTTTCCTATTATTATGGAGCAGAGATGGGATTTTTAATGACAGATTCCCGTATTGATGAAGCTTTGGCTCTTGCTTATGAACGTGAAAAACTTCTTAAAAAATTAGAGAAAGTACCGGAGGTTCCCGAAGGCTACATTGATGGTCAATATAGCTATTTATATGCAAATTTGGCTATATTTCTTATTTAAGAAAAGAAATATGCGCAAGCAGAAGGATATTATCAAAAATATCTGGCAATAAAAGAATCTCATACTCCGGATGGCAAGATGTATTCGATTCCTTATTTGATTCTTTCCAAACAATATGAGACAGTAATAGACAACTGTAAGGACTTTAAAGAATTGTTGAGAACACAGCGGGATACCTTGAACGCTCAATATTTAACTATACTTAATAAGGAAGTCCAGGCATATCTGGGGCTGAATCGTTATAAAGAAGCCGCAGAAATACGTGAAACCATCATTGCAATAACGGATAGCATTAACAGTACCGACAGGAAAAATGCTGCATTAGAATTGAACGCGATGTACGGTGCTTCCGAAAAAGAAGAATACATCGCCGAGCAAGCCTCACAGCTAAAAATAAGGAATGTTTCACTCTGCTTTTTGGCGTGTATTGTAGTGCTGACCCTGTTTATACTTTGGCGTTTGTGGCGTTTCAACCATATAATCGAGTATAAAAACAGGATGCTTGCCAAACTGATAAACGAGAAATTTGCCAATAAAAAAGATGGTAATCAGTTATTGGAAGTGTACGAGGAACAGGAGGTTTCATCAGAATTGGAACCGGAATTGATTTCTCCTGAAGAACAGGATGAACTTTTGGACGAAACAGACAAAGAAAGAAGTGGGGAAGAAGAGGAGAACAAGAAAATATTCCAGGAATTAAATCATACAGTCGTTCAAAAACAGCTATATCTTTCTCCAGAGCTCTCAAGAGAAGATTTGGCGCAGATTGTACATCTGAATAATGCACGCTTTGCCCGGATGATAAGAGAATGCACCGGAACTAATTTCAATGGGTACATCAACGGACTGCGCATTAATTATGCGATCAAGCTAATGAAAAAATATCCTAACTATACCATACGTGCCATCGCTGATGAATCCGGATTTAATAGTGCCCCGATATTATATAACCTTTTTAAGAAAAAGACGGGAATGACTCCTTATGAATTTAAAAAAGCGCAGGACACATTGAGGAATTAAATAGTTCTACTAAACAATTTTCGTTTTTCCCGGTTTATCTATTGATAACTAAATATTAATGGAAATGATACAGGTAAGGATAAAGAGGGTTTACGAAGATTTTTCAGAAACAGATGGATACCGGGTGTTGGTAGATAAATTATGGCCACGCGGAATGAAGAAAGAATGGTTGAAATACGATTATTGGGCAAAAGACATAACACCATCCCCTACATTACGTAAATGGTTTCATGAAGATATTCCCGGACATTGGGGAGATTTTGTCACGCAGTATCAAAAAGAGCTGGATGCTTCTCCATCAATGGCTGATTTTCTGACTCTTATCAAACCACATCCGGTGATAACACTACTTTATGCTTCAAAAGAACCGGTGTATAATCACGCCCGAATTCTTCGCGATTATCTGGAAATGCGTTTGAGAGAGTGAAATTAAAGTAATTTTATCTGTTTACGCTTTCTGTCGTTCACTCAATTTCCTACCTTTGTAATCTAAATCAAAATCGTGTAATCATGAAGTATAAATTATTGGTTCTTGATGTAGACGGAACACTCCTCAATGATGCGAAAGAAATTAGTAAACGTACATTGGCTGCCCTGTTGAAGGTTCAGCAAATGGGAGTACGTATTGTGCTGGCGTCCGGCAGACCGACTTATGGCCTAATGCCGCTGGCCAAGATGCTCGAACTTGGAAACTATGGAGGTTTTATCCTTTCCTATAATGGCTGTCAGATTATCAATGCACAAAACGGAGAAATTCTGTTTGAACGTCGGATTAATCCCGAAATGTTGCCGTATCTGGAAAAGAAAGCCCGTAAAAACGGTTTTGCTTTATTCACTTATCATGATGATACGATCATAACGGATTCTCCTGAAAATGAACATATCCAAAATGAAGCCCGGTTGAATGACCTGCAAATAATCAAAGAAGAAGAATTTTCTGCTGCCGTTGATTTTGCTCCTTGTAAGTGTATGCTGGTGAGCGATGACGAAGAAGCATTGCTTGGTTTGGAAGATCACTGGAAGAGACGACTGAATGGGGCGTTGGACGTATTCCGTTCGGAGCCTATTTTCTGGAAGTAGTTCCCTGCGCCATCGACAAAGCCAATTCTTTGGGTGCTTTGCTGGAGGTGCTAGGTATGAAGCGTGAGGAAGTGATTGCTGTGGGCGACGGTGTGTGTGACGTAACAATGATTCAATTGGCGGGGCTGGGTATAGCTATGGGACATTCACAAGACTCGGTGAAAGCCTGTGCCGATTATGTGACTGCTTCGAATGAGGAAGACGGAGTGGCCGTTGCAGTGGAGAAGGCTATCATATCCGAAGTGCGTGTAGCCGAAATTCCCCTTGACCAACTGAATGCGCAGGCACGCCACGCATTGATGGGAAACTTGGGAATTCAATATACCTATGCCGACGAAGACCGTGTGGAAGCAACAATGCCGGTAGACCATCGTACCCGTCAGCCTTTTGGCATTTTGCATGGCGGGGCTACTCTTGCATTGGCGGAAACAGTTGCCGGACTCGGTTCAATGATTCTTTGCCAGCCGGACGAGATTGTAGTAGGAATGCAGGTCAGTGGAAACCACATATCTTCTGCACATGAAGGAGATACAGTGCGTGCAGTAGGAACAGTTGTACATAAGGGACGTTCCTCCCATGTATGGAATGTAGACGTGTTTACTTCAACAAACAAACTAGTGTCTTCCATACGGGTAGTCAACAGTGTGATGAAAAAGAGATGACCGACGAAGAAATAAGTAATTTGACAACTATTGATGCATTTATTCAGCGGAAGCAGCCGTTTGCTGTTTACCGTATTCCCGGGGAGAAAGTTCCCCGTCTGTTGACACAGGCGGAAGGAGCGGTATGTCTGATATACGACCTGAAAGAACTGAATGGACAGAGAGGATTTGTCATCGCTCCGTTTCAGGTGAGTGAGACGTGTCCTGTCGTATTGATTCAACCGATCAGTGGGGGCAACCTTTGCCGATTGACAATGATACGGCAGAAGAACGGGAAGTCGCTTTGCGGATGCAAGGACAAGAATCGTTCCTGACTTCTTCTACGGAGGAATATGCCTCCTGCTTTCATACCTTTATAAATGCTTTGCGTGATAATACTTTTGATAAATTAGTACTTTCACGTCATCTTACTATTGATAAAGTATCCGGTTTTTCCCCTTTATCTATATTTCGTGCAGCTTGCAGGCGTTATATTCATTCATATATATACTTGTGCTACACTCCGCAGACAGGAATCTGGTTGGGAAGCACTCCCGAAATCATTTTATCGGGTGAAAAAGATGAATGGAATACAGTAGCGTTGGCCGGGACACAGCCTTTGCAAGATGGTAAACTGCCCCAAATATGGGATGAAAAGAATCGGAAAGAGCAGGCTTATGTAGCTTCTTACATTCGTCGCCAACTCCTTTCGTTGGGTATTCATTCTACGGAGAACGGGCCTTATCCGGCTTATGCAGGTGCTTTGTCACATTTGAAAACAGATTTCCAGTTTTCTTTGAAAGATAACAAAGGTTTGGGAGATCTTTTGAAAGTGTTGCATCCAACGCCTGCTGTATGCGGTTTACCGAAAGAAGAAGCCTATCGGTTTATATTGCAGAACGAAGGCTACGACCGTCGCTATTATTCCGGCTTTATCGGTTGGCTGGACCCGGAAGGGCGAACTGACATCTATGTGAATCTGCGCTGCATGCATATTGAAGATGAACAACTGACTCTTTATGCCGGCGGTGGACTACTGGCTTCTTCGGAATTGAATGACGAATGGCTGGAAACGGAAAAGAAGTTGCAAACCATCAAACGGCTTATTGCAACGCCTCCTTTAAAATCATAAACTACTAATAATTATCATCATGTATACAGACAAGAAGAACATACTCCAGTTGGTTGCGTTGCTCGAGGCGCACGGGATTACTAAGGTTGTGTTGTGTCCGGGTAGTCGTAATACGCCCATCGTACATACTTTGTCTAATCATCCGAACTTCACCTGTTATGCAGTGACGGATGAACGGAGTGCCGGTTATTTTGCTATTGGTCTTGCGTTGAATGGTGGTAAGCCTGCTGCTGTGTGCTGCACTTCCGGTACTGCATTATTAAATCTTCATCCGGCTGTAGCCGAAGCATTTTATCAGAATGTTCCTTTAGTTGTCATTTCAGCAGACCGTCCCGCTGCCTGGATCGGACAGATGGATGGACAGACAGTGCCGCAACCGGGTGTGTTTCAAACGCTGGTCAAGAAGTCGGTCAATCTTCCGGAGATTCATACGGAAGAAGATGAATGGTATTGTAATCGCCTGGTGAATGAAGCCTTGCTGGAGACGAATCATCATGGAAAAGGACCGGTGCATATCAATGTTCCTGTTTCCGAACCGCTGTTTCAATTCACGGTAGATGCACTGCCGGAAGTACGTGTGATAACCCGTTATCAGGGATTGAATGTCTATGATCGTGATTATAATGATCTGGTCGACCGGATGAATAAATATCAGAAGCGCATGATTATCATCGGTCAGATGAACCTTATCTATCTGTTTGAAAAAAGATATATCAAGTTATTATATAAACATTTTGCCTGGTTGACGGAACATATCGGCAATCAGACAGTTCCCGGTATTCCGGTAAAGAATTTCGATGCGGCACTTTATGCCATGCCCGAAGAAAAGATAGACCAGATGGTTCCCGAATTGCTGATTACTTACGGAGGACATGTGGTTTCCAAACGATTGAAGAAGTTTCTCCGTCAGCATCCGCCTAAAGAGCATTGGCACGTATCGCCGGAGGGTGAGATTGTCGATTTATACGGCTCATTGACTACAGTGATCGAGATGGACCCGTTTGAATTTCTGGAGAAGATCGCCAGCCTGCTGGATAACCGGACTCCTGACTATCCCCGTGTATGGGAGAATTATTGTAAGATTATTCCCGAACCGGATTTTGCCTATTCGGAGATGTTGGCTGTCGGTACATTATTGAAAGCTTTGCCGGAGTCCTGTGCATTGCATCTGGCAAACAGTTCGGTAGTTCGTTATGCACAACTATATTCGATTCCTCCTACAATTGAAGTTTGTTGCAATCGGGGAACAAGTGGTATTGAAGGATCGTTGTCTACCGCTGTCGGTTATGCGGCAGCTTCCGACAAACTGAATTTCATAGCTATCGGAGATCTAAGTTTCTTCTATGATATGAATGCGTTATGGAATATCAACGTCCGTTCCAACCTGCGTATCCTTTTATTAAATAACGGAGGAGGAGAGATTTTCCATACTTTACCGGGATTGGATATGTCGGGCACCTCACATAAATTTATTGCAGCAGTTCATAAAACGTCAGCCAAAGGCTGGGCGGAGGAACGTGGTTTCCTTTATCTGCAGGCACAAAATGATGAAGAGCTGACTGAAGCAATGAAAACTTTCACCCAGCCGGAAACTATGGAACAACCTGTGCTCCTGGAAGTGTTTACCAACAAAAACAAGGATGCACGTATGTTGAAGAATTATTATCATCAATTAAAACAAAAATAAATTATGCCAACACAAAGAGAGTGGACAACCATCAGAGAATACGACGATATTCTTTTTGATTATTATAATGGAATTGCCCGTATCACAATCAACCGTGAACGTTATCGGAATGCATTTACCCCGACTACCACTGCCGAAATGAGTGATGCATTGCGCATTTGCCGTGAAGAAGCGGATATTGATGTGATTGTAATTACCGGAGCCGGTGATAAGGCGTTCTGTTCGGGAGGCGACCAGAACGTGAAAGGACGTGGCGGATATATTGGGAAAGACGGTGTGCCTCGTTTGAGCGTATTGGATGTACAAAAGCAAATCCGTAGTATTCCGAAACCTGTGATTGCTGCCGTGAACGGCTTTGCCATTGGTGGCGGACACGTGCTCCATGTAGTATGTGATTTATCCATTGCTTCGGAAAATGCCATTTTCGGTCAGACAGGTCCTCGCGTGGGTAGTTTTGATGCCGGATTCGGTGCATCTTATCTGGCGCGTGTGGTAGGACAGAAGAAAGCACGTGAAATTTGGTTCCTTTGCCGCAAGTATAATGCACAAGAAGCATTGGATATGGGATTGGTGAATAAGGTAGTACCTTTGGAACAGCTGGAAGATGAATACGTGCAATGGGCGGAAGAAATGATGTTGCTTAGTCCATTGGCTTTGCGCATGATTAAAGCGGGATTGAATGCCGAACTGGACGGCCAGGCAGGTATTCAGGAGTTGGCAGGTGACGCAACATTACTTTATTACCTGACGGATGAAGCACAGGAAGGAAAGAATGCGTTCCTGGAGAAACGTAAACCGAACTTCAAACAATATCCGAAATTCCCTTAAAATAATAGGCTAATGAAAGACTGATTGTGCAGTAATTAGCAGATTGAAAAGATATTCATTATGGATTGTAAGATAGATATTATTCCTCGGTTGCTTCATTTCAAGCAACCGCGGGAACTTCCCGGGGAACATATACTACACGAAAAGTCTGGTATCTTCACTTTACTTCTCCTGATTTTCCGGTAGAGTGGGAATTGGAGAATGTGCGCCTTTGCCTGCGTTAAGTTGTGATGATCTCCCTGATTACGAAGATATATTAATAAGAACTTGCCGGCAAGTAGAGGAAGAACAGGGAAAATTGGATAAAGATGGTCTATGCAAGTATCCTTCCATCTTATTTGGCTTGGAAACGGCTATCTGGCATTTCTTTGCAGGGAGTTGGGCTTTGTCCGATACGGCTTTTTCTCGTGGAGAGGTAGGGATTCAAATTAATGGTTTGATTTGGATGGGAGATTTTGATCATATGTTATCCCAAATCGAGAAAAAGATGGAAGCCGGATTCCGTTGTGTCAAACTAAAGATTGGTGCTATCGATTTTGAAAAAGAATTGGCGTTGTTACGTCATATTCGTACCCATTTCTCTTCTAAAGAAATAGAGTTGCGTGTAGATGCAAACGGTGCTTTCTCTCCGGGTGATGCAATGGAAAAACTGAAACGTCTGTCGGAATTTGATTTACATTCTATCGAACAGCCGATCCGTGCCGGACAATGGGAGGAAATGGCCCGGCTCACTTCTGAATCTCCGTTGCCGATAGCATTGGATGAAGAGCTGATAGGATGCAACATGCTGGAAGAAAAAAAGAAACTGCTGGCAACCATCCGTCCGCAATATATCATCATTAAACCATCTCTCCACGGAGGAATATGCGGAGGGGATGAATGGATTATGGAAGCGGAAAAGCAACATATCGGCTGGTGGATCACTTCCGCTTTGGAGTCCAACATTGGTTTGAACGCTATCGCCCATTGGTGTGCAACATTCAATAATCCGTTGCCACAAGGATTGGGAACGGGTATGCTCTTTACTGACAATATAGAAGTGCCTCTTGAAATCAGAAAAGATTGCCTGTGGTTTTGTAAATGATAGTATTTAGTGGTATTTAAAGGATATTCTGATGATATTTGATCGACAACAACAGCGCTTGCTACTGGAAGGAAAAGAATACACTTTTGAAGATATAAGCCAACTGATAGCAGGAGGAGCAGAAGCTCATTCTTCTGCTTATTGGGATTTATATCTTTTCCTGAACGAATGGTTTAATGATTCTCCTGTTATTACAGTTCATACATCGGGCTCCACGGGTATACCTAAAGAACTGATGGTACGCAAGGATCAAATGATGCAAAGTGCACGTCTGACTTGTGAATTTCTGAATTTGAAGAAAGGTGAGTCGGCATTATTATGTATGAATCTTCGTTATATCGGTGCAATGATGGTGGTCGTACGTTCATTGGTTGCAGGCTTGAACCTGATTGTTCGTCCTGCTTCCGGTCATCCGTTGGCGGATATAAAAGAATCTTTGAGATTTGTGGCAATGGTCCCATTGCAAGTTTATAACACGATGCAGGTTCCCGAAGAAAAAGAGCGATTAAAACAAACGGATATTCTGATTATAGGAGGCGGAGCCGTTGATGAGGCTCTGGAAACGGAGATAAACCATCTTCCGACTGCCGTTTACTCCACTTATGGCATGACTGAAACTTTGTCGCATATTGCCCTTCGTCGTCTGAACGGAGCATCGGCTTCAGAACATTATTATCCATTTCCTTCAGTAAAATTGTCTTTATCCGCAGAGAATACATTAATCATTGATGCCCCTTTGGTATGTGACGAAACATTGCAAACCAATGACATTGCACGTATCTATCCCGATGGAAGTTTTATGATTCTAGGCCGGAAAGACAATGTGATTAACAGTGGAGGAATTAAGATTCAAGCAGAGGAGATGGAGAAGTTGCTCCGCCCGTTTATTCCTGTGTCCTTTGTCATTACTTCAGTTCCGGATCAGCGCTTAGGGCAGGCTGTCACTTTATTATTGGCAGATCAGCCCGACACAGAAGAAATCGGAAATAAACTACATGAAATACTGGAACCTTATTATCGTCCCAAGCATATATTGACAATAGAATCCATTCCGCAAACAGAGAACGGAAAAATAAACCGGGCAGAGTGTCGCATCTTAGCCAAACAAATGTTGATGACATTTTACCCTCACACCCTCACACCTTGATTCAATCCCTTTATTCATCGGTGTTTCAAGTGTGAGGGTAGAGGTGAGGCCAGGGTGAGGGTAACTTTTTACCCTCACCCTGGCTCGTCTTGTTCCCAGCTAATTTATACTATATTTCCCTATATATCATACATTGATACTTAGGTATTCTTTTGTTAAGCTCTAATGTTTTACAAGGGCTCACCCATGTAAACAAATCTGTTTACAACCGTAAACGGATTTGTTCACAACTGATAGCTTATCTGTCCACACAAGTAAGCCCCTGCTAACTATTAAGCAGAGTGATATAAACAACAGGACTAATACATATATAGAGTACGACTGTTTTTCAAAAGAAAGGCATATACCAGGAAGAGAACATGAGGATGTAGATTATGCACGAAGAAATAACAAGAGTAATAGTGGCATATACTCCTTTAATTCATTACGTAAAAGTTCCATCGTTTTTTGTTTATATCGATTGATAGACTTCACGCTAAGATTCATCTCTTCTGCAATCTCTGTATGAGTTTTGCCTTCAAAGAAACTTTTAATAAAGACCGTTCGATAGTTTTCGGGAAGTTTGTTTAATGTCTCATACAACATTCTGTATAGCTCATCAAGATATATATACTATCCGGTTCTGTTTCATAGACAGGAGCTTTCTTCTGTATATTTTCCGCATAGCTCCATTCATATTCCTGATGTTTCAGGAAATTCAGGCAGCTATTTTTTACGCACATTTTGATGTAAGCTAATGCGGTGTTCGATTGAAGATCAAAAGAATCAGTATCCAGTTTATCCCATAATGAGTGAATACATCCGAAACGATGTCTTCACGTGTTTCTTTATCATCAACAAACCTTTTTGCATACAAACAAAATGGGGCATAATACTCCTCATAAAGTTGTTTGAAAGCCCGTTCCTTAGTCTGTTTGGAAAAAGATATTTTCATTATTTAGAGGTTCTGTAGTTTTTCATTTTGCTGCAAATATATAATAAGATAATTATCAAAGCCTAATTTTCGATTCTTTTTTTTGCTTTCAACACTAATGAATAGAAAATAATCAGATGAGGCTGTCCTTTTGTTATATAGGTTGATTGTATTATATATAAACGGGATTAAAATATGAAAAACAAGTTTTTTTTATTGGCTATAACCTTTTGTTTGCCAATACATTCTCAAGGAGTTTCCAAGTCTTTTATTCCGATGCTGAAATACCTGCCGGAAGTTTTTATATGGGAAGTGACGGATTAGGCGAAGATTTTGATGAGGCTCCTATCCATCAGGTAATAATCTCTCGCCCGTTTCGTATGGGAATCACTGAAATAACGAATGCGCAATATGAATCATTCCGTCCGGAACATCGGGCATTACGAGGAAAAAACGGTGTTTCGCTGGAAGATGATGAAGCAGTCGTCAATGTGAGTTATTCCGATGCTGTTGCCTTTTGTGAATGGCTTAGCCGGAAAGAAGGCAAAAACTATCGTTTGCCAACAGAAGCGGAATGGGAATATGCTTGTCGGGCAGGCACATACACACTATTTTCTACAGGAGACGGGTTACCTGCAGTTTATCATCGGAATCAAAAAGTGGTTCGTGACTTTGATCCGGTATCTTTAAAAGTAGCCCAGACTCCTCCTAATACATTCGGGCTTTATGATATGCATGGAAATGTGGAAGAATGGTGCTTGGATTGGTATGCTCCTTATTCCGCAGAAAAGCAGAAAGACCCGGCAGGACCGTTGACCGGAGAGTTTCGGGTCACTCGAGGAGGGAGTCATCACACCCCGGAGAAATACTTGCGAAGTGCCAATCGACTGGCTATGCTCCCGGAAGATAAACATTCCCAAACCGGATTTAGAATTGTGGAAGCAGATACTCGTTTGAATGTATCGGGAACATCTGCCCCTGTCCCGTTCAATCAGAAATCTGTAGAAAATACATCTATAAAATGGAAAAAAGTATCTGCTATCACACCGATGTTTTTGCCTCCGATACCATTTGTGGTACGTCCGGTATGTGATTCGAATACCCCATTTTATCTGCATAATCATCAGCCTGCAGTTACGTGGTGTGATAATGGAGATTTGCTGGCAATATGGTTTTCTGCAAATGAAGAGAATGGGAGAGGGATGGTAGTACTCGGTTCCCGCTTGCGTGCCGGGCACACTGATTGGGATGTGGCTTCTTTATTCTTTAAAGTTCCGGATCGGAATATGACAGGAAGCGCTTTGCTCAATGACGGGAAAGGAAAATTGTATCATATCAATGGAGTGGAAGCATCGGGAGACTGGCAGAATCTCGCAATGGTACTACGTACCAGCACAGATAACGGTGCTTCATGGAGCACTCCTAACTGATAGCTCCCGAACATACCAAACGTCATCAGGTAATAGCTGGTACGATTCGCACACGTGAGGGATGGCTGGTTCAAGCCTGTGATGCGGGTCCCGGCAGTCATGACGGGGCAGCTGTTCAAATCAGTAAAGATGGAGGAAAAACATGGTGCGATCCTTGGGATGGCGCTCCTTTGCCGGATTTCAAAGAAGGAGGAACGGGAAGTACAATCGCAGGTATCCATGCGGGAATTGTACAATTAGGGAACGGAAGTTTGATGGCTATGGGGCGTGGTAATAGCATACGGAATAAAGAAGGAAAGCTCCGAATGCCAATGAGCATATCAGATGATATGGGAAAGACCTGGAAATATGTAGCAAGCGAACTCCCTCCTATTGACGGAGGTCAGCGTCTTGTTTTAATGAGACTGAATGAAGGACCTTTGCTATTGGTTTCTTTCACAGACCATCCGCAACGTACGCCTTTGGAAGAACGTGGTCTGGAATTTAAGGATAAAAATGGAAATGTGAAGAAAGGATATGGCATGTATGCGGCTCTTTCCTACGATGAGGGAAAAACATGGCCGGTAAGAAAACTACTGACGGACGGTGAATATCGTTTTTTAAACGGTGGAGCATGGACGGGATATTTCGAAATGGATGAAAATCATGCTGAACCACGTGGCTATCTTGCA
>ENA-OQIG01000552-OQIG01000552.1-human-gut-metagenome-genome-assembly--contig:-NODE-552-length-20972-cov-3.112881_pt1 | contig 20972 bp, 23 predicted proteins | sample MGYA00242576_ERZ504741 | MGnify/ENA primary metagenome ERZ504741 (study PRJEB26092, sample SAMD00036436) | human gut metagenome | host: Homo sapiens | study: EMG produced TPA metagenomics assembly of... | reverse complement strand
TTTTGTTTCGGATTTTAAAAATTAACCTATTCTTCCGGTTTCTTTTATTGAAACTTCCTTTATCAATTTAGTAGTCTTTGCTTCTCATTGATTTTTGAGAAGGGATTAATATTCTACCCAAATTTTTAATAAATTTCCCGGTGTTTTTCTTTATCTAGGCGTTTTTAATATTCGTGTTTTGGAGGTATGAGTTAAATGTTACAATCTAATAGTGATTGAAATTATGAGTGATAGTAAAGAAGAATGCAAAAGACTGCAAGTTGACACCCGGGTGTCGGTATGTATGAGACCCGGGTGTCAGATAACCTAGTTCTACTAACTAAAATAAAGGTAAAGCCATACTATTTAATTTGCATTAGAACAAATCAAATTTACGTCTCTGCAAAATGGGATTTTCAGCTTGTGTTATTTTATTCCGCCACGATCACTTTGATGTCATAACCTATGAAAAGTCCGCTCTCTATAACACCGGTGATTGCCTTCAGTTGTTCTTCGAGCGAAGAGTCGATGTAGTTGAAACGGGTGTCGAGGATAAAGTTGCCGTTTTCTGTAAAGATAGGTCCGTCTTTGCCACGAGCGGGACGAAGAACAATCTCCGAGGCACCCAGTCGCTGCAACTCATGCTCTACATAAGTCAGTGAGTCCGGAAAGACCTCTACAGGGATGGGAAATTTGCTTCCCAACTGATTTACACGCTTGCTGGGGTCGATGATGATGAACGTTTTGCGGCTGCTTCTAATCAGTAGTTTCTCTTTGAACATCGCTCCGCCACGTCCCTTAATCAAGTTCTGTTGCGGATCTACTTCGTCTGCTCCGTCGAATGTCCAGTCGGGCCGTTGGTTCCAGAGGGTAGTTTGGGGGATGCCTAGCTGTATGCAGGTCATCGAGATTTCTTGTGAGGCGGGAATCACTTCGATATGCAAGTGCTCTTCACGAATTCGTCGTGAGAGTTCGAACAGAGTCAGGTAGACTGTAGAGCCGGAGCCGGCTCCTATCACATCTCCGTCTTTTGCCGTGGCGGCAATTTCACGGGCTACGTGTTCTTTTGCCTCCCGTTGATGATGGAGTCCGACCATTGCAGGTGTTTTATCAGGTGATTTTCCCAATCCATAAGTTTACGTTCTAAATCGTTTTCGTTTTTAAGTTCCTCTTTTCTATATAACGAATTTGTGAATCTGTTTGTTTGTTCGTTTCAAATTCAGAAGGAAAAAAACTCATTAGCGGCAATTCAATCATTTAAATCGTTAATAAACGATTCGTTAATTTTTAACTTTATTGCGTTAAACGTTAACGAACCTCTGCTTTTTATTAAACCGTGTTATAAGTTAGGTTGCTTTGGCCTGAAAATTTGGAGATGACCGAAAAGTCCGTATCTTTGTACTGTGTTTTTCATAGTATTAGATTTAAGGTTAACAAAGATTGGCTGTCTGGGATAGATAGCCTTTTTTTTGTCCCTACCATTCCTTACAGAATCAGCCAGATCGCAATGATATGTCCGATGCTGCCTCCCAGGCAAAACAAATGGAAAGTGGCATGCATATACGGTTTGCGTAATGAATAAAAGACAGCTCCCACGATGTATGAGACTCCGCCGCCGATCAGCCACCAGAAAGCAGTAGTGGCTCCCAGTTCTCCCAGATGATCCAGCAAAGGCTTCATGGCCACTAATATGCACGCACCCATACCCACATAACAGGCCGTTTCGAGGTTGCTGTGTTCTTTCAGCTTTTTGAAGCTAAGAATGAAACCGGCAATAGCCGACAGCCAGACGAAAGCGAAGATTCCCCATCCCCATCCTCCGGCATGCCGCAGGACAAGTAGCGTGAAAGGAGTGTAGGTGCCCGCGATGTGCAGGTAGATAGCTCCATGATCGAATTTGCGGAGCAACTCTTTCAGTTTCCCCGGACGGCTGCCGTGATACCACGTAGAACTGATATAAGAGGAAAGCATCCCCGCCAGATAGACGGATACACAAGCAACTGCCCACTGCGGTTCCATATTCTCGGAAGCCTTTTCCAATAGGAAATATCCGGCCACGATTCCAAGCAGGATGCCTATTCCGTGGCTAAGGGTATTTGCCCATTCTTCTATATGATTGTATCGTTTGTTCTTCAATGTTCCTTTTTTTGAATGGTTAAGTCACAAAAAATGTTGAGTCGCAAAGATACTTTATTTTCTGTAAAGCGTTTCCCTCCTTATTCTTTTTTTAAAATGATTTTTCCTCCATATTGTCCTGCCACTTGCTTGCGGAAATCAATGAATGCCGCATATTCATCCGGACTGTAAACCCCTTTGCGCATAAACAATCGGTGAGTGATGTAGATTTCCTTATCTTTTACCTGAATACCGGAATGGAAACTGCCGAACTTGCTTTTCACGTCAAGCGGTTTCGGAAGTCCTTCGATTACATATCCTTCCGGCAGTTGGATGCGGATGCTGTCGGTATCTGTGTATCCGTAGTTGATGTAAATGGGATAGGTGCGCTTCGTCACAGGAGGAACACTGAATTCTTTTCGGAACACATTGGTGGGGATAAACAGACGGTTGCCCGTTTTATGCCCGTATTGATTGCTGGTGGCAGTGTAGTCGAAGGTGATAGACGGATTGGGCTCCTTGCACTCGCTGATTTGCAGGTTCTGAATATCGGCTTGGGATAAGTTGATGCTTGAACGGATGCGGTCTTTCTGTTTGTTAGGCTCCAGATAGACGATGCCTGCTTCATTCTCATATTGGAAAATCCGGGAGATTTCGTTCACCTCTATCCGTGCCTCGGCTGTGGGGGAGAGGGTGATGTTGGCAACGATGTGCTGCGTGTTCAGTGAGTCGGGATAGGTGGGCAGGCGATACATCTGGCCGCCGGTCGGTTCGATGAGTAAGGCGTCGTGTCCCGCAATGTCTTGGTGGACATAACCGAAGGGAAACGATGGGTTTGTACATTCCAGCCAGAGCGTATCTTGGGGAAGTGGAACTTGTAGGATGACGTGATTCATCTGGTTGGCACTGGAGAAGTCCGGTAGTAAACGCTCGTTGGTGGTGCTGATGACTGTATAAGTGGAAGCAATTCCCAACTCTTTCAGCATGGCGCGGGTGTAATTGGACAATCCTTTACAGTCGCCGAATCCCGTGCGGCAAACATCGGCGGCGGCAATGGCTGTAAACCTCCGATGCCTAGTTGGATGCTCACGTAACGGGTGGTTTTGGCCAGATAATCGTAGATTGCTTTCACCTTGTCCCGGTCGGTAGTGCAGTGGGCTGTCAGTTCGTGCAGTTTGGCGCGGAAAGGTTCGGTGAGCAGGTCGCGCCCGTCGAGCAATCGGTATTGCCATTCTCCGTACTTTTGCCAGTTGCTCATATCGCCTTCCGACTTGTCGTACTTGAAGGCGGAAGCGCAAATAGACACGTGGAAACAGTTCAGTAAAATCCGGTCCGAAAGGTTCTTTAATGATGGGAGAGAGTTTGGAGGCGGTGGCTTCAATCACTTGCTGTCCGTTGGCTCCGGTGGATTCTTTTACCTGGATTCCTTTTCCTTGCGTGTTCAGTTCACGATATCTGCATCCTTGTCCTGCGGGCAGTTCGATCCGGTAAGTCGCTTTTTCCACACCTTGGTTGAAGTCTGCCAGCGGTATAAAGGGGGGATAGCCGATCAGACCGTTGTTGCACTTCACTTCCCATTCGTATTTCACCGTGAAAGGGAGAGAAGGATAATTGCATTCGTAAAAATAAAAATAATCATCCGTGCTAAGCGAGGAGCTGTATTCACTTTTCTGTAGTTCAGATTTCTTTATCTTACGTACACTTTGTCCATCGGCATTGATGATTTCCCCGGAGAATTTCTGCAAAGAACGGAACATATCACATCCGCAGAAGAAATGTGCAGCTTCCAACCCCTTACGGTTGAGGATGGTGATTGTCAGGCTCTCTTTTTCTATGGATTGGGTCATAGATTTGCAGAGAACCTCTGTGCGTGCTTCAACGATAACGGAATTGGCATCCTTGAGAATATCCTGTGCACATGCCGGCTGTATGTGCAGACTTAGGCAGATAAGGACACAGGACAGGCTGAATGCCCGATGTGTCATTTGCTTCAGGATGAGATAGCTGGAACGGATCATCGGTATAGATAGGTAAAGTTTATATTTTCTTGAGTACGATCAGCGCATTATTTTTCTCGATCACTTTAGTCCACAGTTCTTGTAGTTGTTTATATTGTTCGGAAAGGAATATATATCCCTTTAAGTGGAATACATAATTGAGCAGGATTGTATTTCCCTGTTTCTGAATCATATATTTGCATTGCAGGCCGTCTCCTTCCGACCGGATGGCTTGTGGTTGGGGGAGTTCTTCCACTTCGTAGCCTTCGGGGAGAGTCAGCGTAGACAACATCGTGAACTTGTACGGATATGGAAATTCGATGGGGAGCACCCGTTCCGTCTGGATAAACGGATTACTCTTTAGTTGCGGAAAGAGCATCGGATTGATATAAAGATGATTGTCCGTCCGGTTGACTTGCAAGACGAAATCGAATTCTTCTTCTATCAGTGCCCAGTCATTTTCTTGTTTTTTCACTTTCAGGTTGGTGACAGTGAGTTGCTCTTTCTGACTACTGATCTTGTTTTCGGGATTCGAGACGAGGCTGTCCTGCTTATGTTTTGCATTTGCCTGATACTCTACAGCTTCTTGTCCGTAAAGAACTGTGCTGCGATGTCCTTTCACCTGATCTCCTTCTATTCGGGCATCGATTTTCATGAAACTTTTGTTGTTGGAAAGAGTCATCACATTCACCCATTTATTCTCTTCTTTCTCTTTCCGGGAAAGGATGCGTGCTTTGTTTACAGACAATTCAAGCGGTAATATATTAAAGGCAGGTACGTCCATAGAACTGTCTAAAAATACATATTTTTGTTTGTTTATATCGTGGATAGCAACAAAGAACGTATTTAGTTTTTGCAGAGAAGGAAAGTTGTACGGCAGCATACCTGATGAACGTCGGCTCATAACCACCGGATAGGCCTCCAGTCCAAAGTCTTTCAGGATGCTGATAAGGATGAAATTCAGGTCGGCATTACTGCCGCTTCCTTTTTTGATTACTTTTTCGAGCTCTTTGCTGTAGAGTTGATACCGTCCGTTCCAGGCCATTTTCTTTTTGAGCACCTGGAAGGCGCAGATGATTTTCTCCTCGAAATTCATTTCGCTGTTGTAGGCTTGTTTGGTTTCAGGGCGGAAAGGGTTGGTGAGTGAGAGGTGTTCGCCGAACTGTGTTATTTTCCGGTTTGAGCAACTGCTTGTCTACATCTTCCCATTTCTGGCTGTATGGTTTGTATTCATTGGGGGTGAATTGAGTGCCTTGCAGATCGAAGCTCACTTGCACCTTATAGTCTTCCGGACACCAGCAGTAGGATTCGTCCTGACGGATAGCCGGAAGGTTGCGTGAGATAAAGGTGGTTTCTTGTGCCGAAACGGTGAAGTCTTTGCTGACTCCACCCGCACCGGAGCCTTCACGTTCTGTGGCATGAATGGAGGAGTCTCTTTGCTTCACTTGTATGTAGTCCTTTCCCCGGAGTTCGATGTTGTAGACAAATACATGAGGGATGGTGATTTTATACTGGTTGTAGAGCATCGGGAGTTCTTCCTGCATCATCCAGTTGTCGATGTGTGAGAAATAGTCGGAGTAGAGTTTGTAGTGATATTCGATGATAGTGCCCTCTTTGACAGCAGGCAAAGAGAATTTTAGTATTTTATACAGGTTATTGAACCGTTCGAAAGAGATGGATTCCCGCTTCATGGGCGTTTTTATGCATTTCCCGTTTTCCATATTGTAGGAGCAGCTTCTATCTCACTGGCTCTTTCCTGTCCTTCATCTTTATCGGTAGGAGAGTAGTAGGGAACGGACACGTCGGCGTATGACACTCCTTGTGGTTTCAGGATTTTGATGCGTACCCAGTGCTCGGTAGTTAGTTGAAAACCGTCATGGTAGATGAAGTCACTTTGTCCCTGATGGAAGAGATAAATAGCCGTAGCGGTGGTGTCCGGGGCATAAGAGGTGAGAGACAGTTCTTCTTTGGAGGGTTTTCCGTATTTCAGATTGGGCTCTATGGTGGCTGTTGTGGCTTGCTGTGGGTAGACAGGCGACAGGAGCTGTAATAGAAATGCGCAGAGAATGAATAGTTTTCTCATAATTGTGTTTTTTGTAGTATGCTCACAAAGATAAAAAAATAGAGAAAGGTGTACCGTCTTTCTCTATTTTAATTTTGTTTTATGTATAAAATATATTATACCAAATGTCCGATCCATTCTTCGCGGTCGCCGGGGAGAAGGTCGATAACGGGAACTTCTACCATCGTGTAGCATCCCGGTTGTTGCTTCATGGAAGCGCGTGCCACGCATACCAGTACTTGTGCGGTCAGTGCGGGGTTATTGATACGCATATTAAATTCGAACAACTGGTTCTGTGTTTTGCCGGATACACCTTTGCGAGTCAGATTTACACCATGACCCATATCCAGCAGGGCGTCTACACTCGGAACGAGTTTCACGTGTGTTTCATCGTTCACGAAGTAAGGATCTGCTTTGATGGCAGCGGCTACTTCTTCAAATTTATATCCGTCTTTCAGTTCGATGTATACCATGCGGCGGTGGATTCCCGTGCCGGTCGGAATGGTCATGGAAAGGGCAGCTTTCACTCCGTCAATGGCTTTTACGGCTACTGTGTGTCCCATGCTCATACCGGGACCGAAGTTGGTGTAGGTGATGCCTTTCGGAGCAATTGCTTCCAGCATGGTGCGTACGATGGAATCGCTTCCCGGATCCCATCCGGCAGAGATGATCGATACGGCTTTATGTTCTTTGGCGGTAGCATTCAAGGTACGGCGCAGGTCTACGATACCGGTGTGGATATCGAAACTGTCTACCGTGTTAATACCCATCGCCAGATATTCTTTTGCATATTTTTCTACGCTGCGGGTCGGCGTGCAAAGAATAGCTACGTCTACTTCTCCCAGCTCTTTTATGTCCTTCACTACTGCGTAGTTTGCTAACTCTTCCGGTTTGTTCTCTGCTCCTGCACGACGAACGACTCCGGCTATTTCGAAATCAGGTGCCGCCTGAAGCGCTTCAAGTACATAATGTCCAATGTTGCCATAACCAACGATGGCAGCTCTTACTTTTTCATTCTTTTCTTGGTTTTAATGAACAAATTTCTTTCTTTTGCTTGCAAAAGTAAACAAATTACTACTAACTTTGGTTCATCTGCTTTAATATTTTTATTTTTTTCATATTCTTCATATCTAATGTACAAAAGAATAATCTGTGAAAATCAGTGTAATCTGTGGTGAGAAAGTTTTATCTTTGTCCCTGTTATGATAGAATATATTAGAGGCGAACTTGCCGAACTAAGTCCGGCAACCGCAGTGATCGACTGTAATGGGGTGGGATATGCCGCCAATATATCTTTGAATACCTATTCGGCTATTCAGGGAAAGAAAAGTTGTAAGCTATATATTTACGAGGCGATTCGTGAAGATGCGTATGTGCTCTACGGATTTGCGAGAAACAGGAACGGGAGATTTTCCTATTATTGATTTCCGTTTCCGGAATCGGGGGGAACACGGCTCGTATGATTCTTTCGGCTCTCTCGCCTGCCGAACTGGTGAACGTAATCAGCACCGAAAATGCGAACATGCTGAAAACGGTGAAAGGCATCGGACTGAAGACCGCGCAACGGGTGATTGTCGACCTGAAAGATAAGATAAAAACAATGGGAACGTCTGCTGCCGGAGGGGCTTCCGCAGGTTTGTTGTTACAACCTGCCAATGTGGAAGTGCAGGAAGAGGCGGTGTCTGCATTGACGATGCTAGGCTTTGCTGCTGCGCCTTCACAGAAGGTGGTGTTGGCTATCTTGAAGGAGGAGCCGGATGCTCCGGTAGAAAAGGTTATCAAACTGGCTTTGAAACGTTTGTAGTATGAAGCAACAGAAGATATATATGAAAGCATGGCTGGACGCTCACGGTCGTGCAAAAGCAGTGGATACGATGAATGGTATCTGGATTTCGCTAACCAGCTATTGCCGTTGGTGGCAGATTCTTTTATATATGGTGGGAGAGAGTGGGAGGAAGACCAGAAGCGAGTGGCTTTGACGTGTGCCTGTATTTGGAAGATTGCGTAGCAGACGGAGGAAATTGGCGTCAGTTTATTCATTGGCACCGGAAAAGCTACGGACATTATTTACCTTTTTACGCACTGACGGGAGAATATTTGCCGGACGAAATTAACCGTGAAGATGTTGTTTTCCTTTTGTGGGCCATCAATTCTCCGGTTGGCGATGATTTTGATGGAGTAGAGAACCCGATGGATGCGGATTTGCTGGAGTTTGCGGATGCGCTTTACAACCGTTTGGATGCTGCGTTCGAATCGGCTCCTATCAGCGATTATCTGGCAACGGACTGGCTGATGGAAACGGAGCTGATGCAAAAGAAGCGGATGCCTCTGCCGGTAGCTTTGCCGGGAGAAAAAATGCCTACCAACGTAGAACGTTTCCTTGAAGCAAGCAAAGGTGAACCGCTTTTATATTTTGACTCTTACGATGCGCTGAAATTTTTCTTTGTGCAATCATTGAAATGGGAGGATGAAGAGGATTCTTTGTTGCCTGACTTAAAGGAGTTCGGTAATTTCGTGGTTTTTGCCAATCCGAAAGGGTTGTTGATCGGTCCTGATGTAGCCGAATATTTTGCAGACAAACGTAATCCGCTCTACAATGCCGAACTGGCTGAAGAGGAAGCATACGAGCTGTTTTGTGAAGAAGGTTTGTGTCCGTTCGATCTGCTGAAATATGGAATGGAACACGATTTGTTGCCGGAAGCACAGTTCCCGTTTGAGAACGGAAAGGAGTTATTGCAGGAAAACTGGGATTTTGTGGCTCGCTGGTTTTTGGGTGAGTATTACGAAGGAGAATAAGAATTATAAGAAATAAGTACTGTTTATATAAGTGCTGTCTATGCCAATCAAAAAAAGTAACAATCCTTTTGCCGGAAAGACAAAGTCTGCAGTCGGTAAAAAGAAGACGACCGGAAAACGGGTCGGAAAATCAAAGCAGGAAAAGGCTAATAATCAGTTGAATAGAAGGATAAAATAAAGGCGTGTAGACCACGCCGTTTTTGGTTATCAGGCTACGCCGTTTGATGATGGCAGACTACGCCTTTTCTCCCTACCAGGAAACGCCTTTTCTCTCACGCAGAGGATTAAGAGTCTCATTATGCATTTGACGGGAATAGTTGTCGTTTATGAAAAATAACAACTATTCCCGTCTATTTTATTATTAACCAATGGCTTTTTCTGGTGGATGGCTTTCCTTTTACTAATCGGTAATTTCTTCCTGTGCTTTCCGTTCTTTCTTCTTATTGATGAATCCGATTTTCAGGTTGGCTTCCTCTTGTTCTTTTTTAATCTGTTCCATGGCCGAGAGGATTTGTGCTAATTCGTAAACACCTGCTGCGGCCTGGCGGTCGGTTGGACTCATTGTCGTTTTATAGGTGCGGTCGCCTATATATTCCACACGGATATTTTTGTCTTTATTGAGATTCAGGAATTCGATCACATTTCCGTCTTCCCCTAGTTTGTAGTCAGCTTTTTCTATTTTCTCGTTTATGTCCGTTGTCTCGTAGCTGTCTTTGGAGCTTGGAGTTTCTGCAAAACTGCCGTCAGGAGCAATCACTTTCACTTTTGTATGGTGAATGTTGCCGGCACCACAGTAGATGGAAGTCATACTCATTATACCTTGCTCGTTCACTTGGAAGCGGAGGTACGAACGGTGCATATTTTTTTCAATGGTCTGTGTAGGCCAGAGGTAGTTGCCGACTTGTTGATATTCGGCATCTTTTTCTAGTTTGAATTTGTCCTTGATGGCATTGAATTCTTCTGTCTTTGCCTGAAAGCGCTATCCAGGTAAGCAAGCGTTTTTTGCTGTGCCTTTGTTTCAACATCGAGCATCAGTGCCTGTCCCGCCTTACGTGCTTCGAACGCTTTGGGATAGAGAATCTTGATACTGTCAATTTGTAACTTAGCTTCTTCATAGTCGCCACGTTCGTAGGCAGCCTTGGCAACCATCAGTTTTTCATTGGCTTTTTTCTCAAGGCCATTTCCGCAGGCAGCTAATGCCAGCGTACCACAAAAGAGGATAATCAGTTTTTTCATCACAAATTCTATTTACTGGTTTTATTAGCGGCAAAAATACAAATATATCCCTTATTTTTGTAATTTTGTCCCCTCAAAACTTATAACTAAAAAGAATGATAGAGTTGACTCAAGAGGAATTGAAGCAGCATTTTAGCGAACCCATCTTCGGACAGATAGCCGAAACGGCTGATACACTCGGTATGGAGTGTTATGTGGTAGGTGGTTATGTTCGTGATATTTTTCTGCAACGTCCCTCTAAAGATATAGATGTAGTAGTTGTAGGAAGTGGAATTGCAATGGCGGAAGCCTTGGAAAACAGTTGGGACGTGGTGCTCATGTTTCTGTTTTCAAGAATTTCGGAACAGCACAAGTAAAATATAGAGGCACGGAAGTAGAGTTTGTTGGTGCACGTAAAGAATCTTATCAACGGGATTCGCGTAAACCTATTGTTGAAGACGGCACGCTGGAAGACGATCAGAATCGTCGCGATTTCACGATCAATGCTCTGGCCGTATGTCTCAATAAAGCACGTTTGGTGATTGGTAGATCCGTTTGGAGGTTTGGAGGATATGAAGGAAAAGACAATCCGCACTCCCCTCGACCCGGATATTACTTTCAGCGATGATCCCTTGCGCATGATGCGTTGCATCCGTTTTGCTACGCAATTGGGTTTTTACATTGACGATGATACTTTCGAATCGCTTTGCCGGAATAAGGAACGGATTGAAATTATATCCCGTGAACGTATTGCGGACGAACTGAATAAGATTATTCTTTCTCCAATCCCCTCAAAAGGATTTATTGATTTGGAGCGTAGCGGTTTGCTGTCGTTGATTTTTCCGGAATTTGCCGCCTTGCAGGGTGTGGAAACACGGAACGGACGTTCCCATAAGGATAATTTTTATCATACGTTGGAAGTGCTGGATAATATCAGCAAGAAGACTGATAACCTTTGGCTGCGTTGGCTGCTTTGTTGCACGACATTGCCAAACCTGCCACGAAACGTTGGGAGCCTAAAGCGGGATGGACGTTCCATAATCATAACTTATCGGTGAAAAGATGATTCCGCATATCTTCCGCAAGATGAAGTTGCCGATGAATGAGAAGATGAAGTATGTACAAAAGCTGGTCAGCCTGCACATGCGCCCGATCGTTATCGCAGATGATGTGGTGACAGACTCGGCTGTACGCCGTCTGCTCTTCGAAGCGGGTGATGACATTGACGACTTGATGATGCTTTGTGAAGCGGATATTACTTCCAAGAATATGGAACGTAAACAGCGTTTCCTGAATAATTTCCAGTTGGTTCGACAGAAACTGAAGGATTTGGAAGAGAAAGACCGTGTCCGTAATTTCCAGCCACCTGTGAGCGGAGAAGAAATTATGGAGATTTTCGGCTTGGAACCTTGTCGTGAGGTCGGAGTCTTGAAGAGTGCTATCAAAGATGCAATCTTGGATGGAGTGATTCCGAATGAATATGAGGCGGCTCATGCTTTCATGCTGGAACGGGCAAAGAAGATGGGAATGACGCCTATTCGCTGATAGAAGGACGGAACATATATAAAATCAGGCATCGTAATCCTATAGTATTCAGACACTGATTTATGCGAATCAGTAGTTGAATTGGAGTAAAACAAGGCAGTATTGAGTGGGATGCCAAGTGAACGTATAAGCCATAGTGATGTCACTATGGGGCTTATTGAATGTCTTTTCCGGCTCACTTGTATGGGCACGTTTCTGTTAGCAATATCTCTTATTGAAATTTCTTATCTTCTTCGAGGAGTTCCTGGCTATATTGCTCCCGTGACAGAGGAGTAAAGAGTTCTATCAGATTTTCTTCGGGATCGCGCAGGTACACGGTACGCATCCCCCAATCGGACATATCTGTAGGTTCATTAATAAATGTCACGCCTTTTGCTTTTAGAGCGGCAAAGGTTTCGTCTACGTTATCTACACTGAAGGAGATCATTGATTTTTCGCGCATCCCAACAGGTTGCTGCTTATCTGCATTGCCTGCTGAAGGTGCCATCCAGTCGGATACAAAAGGCTAAGCCTTCTATTCCGTCGGCTACTTTAAAGCTGGCGTAGCCGCTGGTTGCATCTCCCCAGGCTGGTTCCAATCCGAGTTGTTCGGTGTAGAATTTGAAGCATTTGGCGAAGTCGTTTACTAATAATCTTACATTGCTGAATTTCATTGTTTACTGATTAGTGGTTCGTAATTTATTACTTATAATCAAAATGCAAATATAATCATTCTATTGGATGGAGTTTCGAAAATCTGTATTTTCCTCAAAACCACATCGGAATGAATGATAACTTGCTTTCCAACTGCTGATTACTCATTATTTCTTTATCTGTGTGTTTATCGTTTGGGCAACGTTACCGAAAAATGAGGATTCGGAGTATGTTGTTCAAAGATGATAGCCTTCATCTTTTCCACGATATCCGGATGTTGGAGTGTTATGTCATGATCCTCATGAATATCTGTTTTTAGATTATAGAGGAACGGTGTTCCTTTTTTCACTACCATTTTCCAATCATCCATGCGTACGGCAATCTGGTCTGTTTCATCAAATTCCCAATACAGAAAATCATGCTTCTTTTGCTTTTTATTACCCAGGAGTGTGGGGGCGAAAGAAATCCCATCGAAATAATCGACTTCTTTTTCCTTATTGCGGTATTTCTTTTCGTAGTCTTTGATACCAATAACTTCGCAGAACGTCGGCATTAAATCATAAAATGCACAGATGTGATCGTTTACTTCGCCTGCAGGTATGTGTCCCGGCCAACGGGCGATAAATGGAATACGTATTCCTCCTTCGTGGCATTGACGTTTCAGTCCGCGTAGTTTTCCGTCTCTGCCGAAGAAAGTAGGATCAGCTCCGCCTTCCTCGTGAGGGCCGTTGTCACTGGAGAAAATAACCAATGTGTTTTCGTCCAGTCCTTTTTCTTTCAGTTTTTTCAAAACTTCGCCCACGTAATAGTCCAGGCGGGTAATCATTCCGGCAAATTGGGCGTGTGTATGCGTGATGGCGTTGTATCGTGAGCCTTCGCTTCCCTTAAATTCTTTATCCGGGTTGAATTTAGCTTTGTATTCATTCAGGATAGAATCTTCCGGCTGAACGAGTTCCGCATGAGGTAAGGTGTAAGTCAATACGCCGAAAAACGGTTGTTTGCCGTCTTGCTGATCCAGCCACTCCAATGCTTTCTGGTGAATCATGTCGGCCGAATATTGCGGACGTTTCAGGTAGTCGGGACCATACATCGGATATTGGATGTTTTCATCCATCACTACACGTACCACTCCGGTGTCACCCAACGCTTTACTATAACGGTTCAGGAAATTGGGATAATAAAGATGAGCCTGAAACTGACAGATATAACCGTAGTATTCGTCTATCCCCCGTTTGTCGGGAGTGGAACAGGAGCCTTCGTAACCTCCGGCCCATTTACCGAACATACCTGTGGTATAGCCGTTATCTTTCATTATCTCCGGCAGGATTACGTGGTCGGGATCATAAGGGTGTTGCCCCACTATTGAGTATTCTTTATTCTGTCCATATTCCACGATCGGTGCATTTTTCCAGTACTCCTTGTTACCTCGTACTTCACAATGGCCTGAATGTTGTCCTGTCATGAATGAAGCTCTGGAAGGGGCGCTGACGGGACTTCCTGCGTATGCTTGCGTAAAACGCATTCCTTCACCGGCCATGGCGTCTATATGAGGGGTACGGATAAATGGTTGACCGTAGCATCCTAAGTCTCCATATCCCATATCGTCACAAAGGATGAAGAGGATATTGGCTGGGTATTTTTTTTCTGTCCGTTGGCAGATAGTAGATAGGAGCAGGGCACTGCCTATCAACGGGATTGATTGATAATTCATGATATTGTTGTCATTAAAATAAAAGCGTTTCAGTGTTTCATATCTGGAATTATTTCCCGATTAAGTCCTTTCCTTCGCGTACGCTTTGAAGGATACTTTGCAGTTCTGCCACTTTCTCCGGCATATTCTTTGCATAGTTGGTTACCTCTTTCACTTCTTTCATCTTATAAAGCTGGGGTTCTTTAGAGTTTCCGGTTTCTATCTTCGGTCCCCATTGAATCATTTTCGGTCCGTCATTCGGTTCGATGTATTTCCAGTCTTTGGTGCGGACGGAAAGTGTGTGATTAGAAGCCTGCTCTATCACCCACGGGCGGTCTGTCTTTTCTTTACCCAGCCAACTTCCCAGATAGTTGTAACTATCCGGTGCGGTATTCTTAGGCATCGTAGCTCCGGTCAGGGAAGCGAGAGAGGCGAGCCAGTCCACTTGTGAAACCAATAAGTCTGAAGTCATTCCTTTTTTTACTCCTGCAGGCCAGCTGACGATGGCAGGAATACGGGTTCCTCCTTCAAAGGCACTATATTTGTTGCCCCGTAGTGTCCCGCAGGACTATGACCGTTGAGTAGTTCTTCTGCTTTGTCATCGTATCCGTCGTCTACTACCGGGCCGTTGTCACTTGAAAGAATAATGAGTGTATTTTCTCTTAATCCCAGTTTTTCGAGTGTATTCAGGATTTCACCGACACAATAATCGAACTGTACGATAGCATCGCCTCTTAATCCCATCGGATTTTTTCCTTCTGAAACGGTCGTGAGGAAAGCGGGGCACATGTACGTCATTGGTGGCAAAGTAGAGAAAGAAAGGTTTGTTTTGGTTTTCCTCGATGAATTGAATGGCGTGTGTGGTAAGTGAATCAGCAATGTTTTCGTCTTTCCAGAGTGCCTTTCCACCGCCTTTCATAAAACCGATGCGTGAAATTCCATTAACGATCGACATGTCGTGACCGTGACTTGGCTTGAGGTTATAAAGTAATTCAGGATTACTTTTTCCGGTAGGTTCACCCTCGAAGTTCTTTTGATAACTGACTTCGATGGGAGCACTCGGATCATAGTTGGCTACTTTCCCGTTTTCGATGTATACACAGGGTACACGGTCGGCTGTAGCTGCCATAATGTAATGATAGTCGAAACCTAAATCGCCCAGTGCGCACGGTAACGGAGCATTCCAGTCTTGAGTGGCGGTTTGATCTCCGAGTCCCAGATGCCATTTGCCTACTGCGGCAGTGGTGTAACCGACACTTTTGAACATATCTGCCATGGTGTATTGTTCGGGACGGATAATCATTCCGGCATTTCCTGCCGCTACATCCGTTCCTTCTTTGCGCCATGCGTATTCTCCGGTTAGCATGGAGTAGCGGGAAGGGGTGCTGGTGGCGGCTGTTGCATGAGCATTGGTGAAAAGGATTCCCGATTTTGCCAGTCGGTTGACGTTGGGTGTCTGTACGTTTTTAGCTCCGTAACATTCCAGATCGCCGTAGCGAGATCGTCGGCGTAGATAAATACAACGTTGGGTGTTTTTGACTTTGTCGGTGTGGTGTTTTCCGGTGCTTTGTTGGCGGCTGTTACAGCACAGGCAACAGAGGATACAAGGGTTAGAATGAAAGGTTGTTTCATTGGTTTTGGGGGTTAAGTGTGTTATTATTAGTAGAAAAAGATGTGCCTGTTCTTTGCCGGACACATCTTTTTCATCGTCTGTTTAACTTAATTCAATGATTTCTTCATTGCAGTTCGTCAGTTTTTCTATTCCTTCGTTGGTCACTACCCAAGAGTTCTCGATACCTACGGGACCTACACCCGGAATAACGATTTTCGGTTCGAGGGCAAAGACCATACCCGGTTCTAATTGTTGCTTTATGCGGGGAGCCAGTACCGGAGCTTCGTTAATTTCAAGCCCGATGCCGTGACCGATAAATTTGGCTTGTTGTCCTGTTCCCATAAATTTGTCGGCAAATCCGGCTGCTTTGACCACTTCGACTGCTGTGTCGTAAAGCACTTCACAGGCAATACCCGGTCTGGCAATGGAAGCAATTTTTTCTTGGATATCCAGACAAACCTGATGGGCGGTGTAAGCTTCTTCGGGCAGTTTGCCGATGGAGAATACACGGCTCATATCGTTCATGTAACCGTTGAAGTTGCCACCTAAGTCCACCATAACGCTTTGTCCCTCTTTTAACGGAGTTTTATTTGCTCCTCCCGGCAAGGCAGGATCAAGTCCCTGACCGCCTAAGGCAAAATCATAAGGAGAGGGGTAACCGGCATTATCTCCGGTCAGTACGCTACCCATGAATATTTCCATACTGCGTCCGAATACCCGGAAAATTCCGAGGCAACCTTGCAGGCGCATCAGGCGTTCTATTTCGATGGAAAATTCAATATCCGTCATACCGGGACGATAAACACCTGGAATCTGCTCATAAGCCTTTGCATGAGCAATGCCGGAGCGGCGGAACATTTCAATTTCTACAGGTGTTTTCACGCTGCGTGCCTGGCGAATCAACGGGGTACCATTTACCACTTCCGCTTCCGGGAAGAGACCGGCCAGACGACAATATTCCGTATAAGGAAGTTCGTCACCTTCTAACATCAGTTTGGTTGGCATCGGTAATCCTTGTTCTTTCAGCAGATCAACAATTTGTTCCGGTTTGCGGATAGAGAATGAGTGCTCTCCTGTGATGTTATTAGGACGTTTAAAAAATAATAGTGCAGGCGAATGAAGGGGGAGGTAAAGATAGCCACTGACTACACAGCCATACGTGTAAATTAAATTTGCATTACACGTGATAAGTGCGGCGTCAATGCCCTGCGACACCATCAGACTACGAATTTTGTCACGGCGAAATTTCAATTCGGGTTGTAGCATTTTTTATTTATTACTTGATTATTAATTACAAAACCAATAATGGTAAATTATTAGTTGTGAGTTGTTTATCGCATATAACAAATTCACAAACTATTATTTAACCTATCATGCTACAAAGATAATTAATTCCAGCGAAAATAATGTTAATCTCAAAAAAATAGCGCTACCCGCGTCCTGTCACAGGAGACGAGCAGCGCAAACCACAAATACAAATACAACTAAACAAAGTCTTCTAAATAACGCCTTGCCCCATCATTGCGTGAGCTACTTTCATAAATCCGGCAATGTTGGCACCCTTCACATAATTAATGTATCCGTCGGGTTCCGTGCCGTATTTCACGCATTGTGCATGGATGCCGTGCATGATTGCATGGAGTTTTTCGTCCACTTCGGCAGCACTCCAGCTAAGGTGCATTGCGTTTTGAGACATTTCCAAGCCGGAAGTGGCTACACCACCTGCGTTGACCGCTTTACCCGGAGCGTACATCGTCTTATGTTCAATGAAAAGATCGATAGCTTCAGGGGTACATCCCATATTGGAAATTTCTCCGACGCAAAGTACGTCATTTTTTATGAGATTTTGAGCATCTTCTCCATTTAATTCGTTCTGGGTGGCGCAAGGAAGTGCGATGTCTGCTTTCACTTCCCACGGGCGTTTTCCTTCTACGAAGGTTGCGTTCGGATACTGTTCAGCATAAGGAGCCACAATATCGTTACCCGAAGAACGAAGTTCGAGCATATAGTCTATCTTCTCGCCGCTGATACCATCCGGATCGTAGATATATCCGTCCGGACCGGAAATCGTAATCACTTTTGCACCCAGTTCGGTAGCTTTAGTAGCTGCTCCCCAGCAACGTTGCCGAAACCGGAGATGGCTACTGTCTTACCTTTTATATCAATCCCTTTTGCCTGAAGCATCTGATTGACAAAATACAGTCCTCCAAAACCAGTAGCTTCCGGACGAATCAATGAACCGCCGAATTCTAATCCTTTACCAGTGAATGTACCGGTAAATTCACGAGTCAGTTTCTTGTACATGCCGAACATATAGCCCACTTCACGTCCTCCTACGCCGATGTCACCGGCAGGCACATCCATGTCCGGTCCGAGATGACGCCACAACTCCAGCATAAATGCCTGGCAGAAACGCATGATTTCAGCATCACTCTTTCCGCGTGGAGAGAAATCGGAACCGCCTTTACCGCCACCCATAGGCAAGGTAGTCAGTGCATTCTTGAATGTTTGTTCGAAACCGAGGAACTTCAAAATGGAAAGATTAACGGATGCATGAAAACGGATACCACCTTTATATGGGCCTATCGCATTATTGAATTGTACACGATAACCGAGGTTGGTCTGCACCTCACCTTTATCATCCACCCACGTCACACGGAAAGTGAAGATACGATCAGGTTCTACCAATCTTTCTATGATTTTAGCTTTTTCAAATTCAGGATGTTGATTGTATATATCTTCGATAGAAAGAAGAACTTCCTTCACTGCCTGAAGATATTCAGATTCACCGGGATGCTTAGCCTCCAAAGAGGACATGATTTTCTGGATGTTCATGATACTATATTTTAAAAGGTTAATTCTGATAAAATGTCAACTAACTCACTGCAAATATAGGAAAATTTTTCAGATGTGATTGATTTTATGCCATTATTTTGATTAAATAATGATAAAATGATAGTAGAAAAAGCATTAGGTATCAAGTATTCAGTGCTAATACTTAATACTTGATACCTGAATTTAATACTTTGTACTTTTTACTTCTTAAAATCCGGCTTCATGTCCAAATTGTACATGATGAAACCGTAAATGTCTGCCTGTTCTTCAAGTACTTTTGCCATCGGTTTGCCTGCACCGTGACCTGCTTTGCTGTCGATGCGGATTAGTGTCGGGTTTGTACCGTCGTTGTCTGCTTGCAGCGTAGCGGCAAACTTGAATGAATGGGCGGGAACCACACGGTCGTCATGGTCGGCAGTGGTCACTAGTGTTGCCGGATATTTCGTGCCCGGTTTCAGGTTGTGCAATGGAGAATAGCCTTTGAGGTATTCAAACATTTCTTTGCTGTCTTCGCTTGTTCCGTAATCGCTTGCCCAGTTCCAACCGATAGTAAATTTATGATAGCGAAGCATATCCATCACGCCTACCTGCGGAATTGCTACACGGAACAGGTCCGGACGCTGTGTCATGCAGGCACCTACCAGCAGACCACCGTTGGAGCCACCTACAATGGCGATTTTGTCTTTATTCGTATATTTTTCGTTGATAAGATATTCGGCAGCAGAGATGAAGTCGTCGAATACATTCTGCTTCTGCATCTTAGTTCCGGCTACGTGCCAGTCTTCACCGTATTCGCTGCCACCACGCAGGTTGACTTGTGCGTAGATACCGCCATTTTCGAGGAATGGGATGCGCATTGCACTGAAACCCGGGTTGAGCTGATGCCGAAACCACCGTATCCGTAGAGGAATACAGGATTTTTGCCGTCTTTCTTCAGATCTTTCTTATAGGTAAGGAACATCGGGACTTTTACACCGTCTTTGCTGGCAAAGAATACTTGTTCCGTCACAAAATCATCCGAGTTGAACTGTACTTTCGGTGCACGGTATAGTTCGTAGGTGTTCTGGTCCATATCATATTTGTAAGTGGCACCCGGAATGGTGAATGAAGTGAATCCAAAGAAACATTCTTTATCGTCTTTGTTGCCGCTAAAGCCTACGGAACCGAGTGACGGCAGTTGAATCTCCTGAATTTGTTTGCCGTCGAGGCCGTAAACGTATGCATGATTCGAAGCATCTTTGTCGTAAGTAAGGAACAGTTTGCCACCGATCACTTCTGCGTTTGAAAGAACGGCTTCCGATTCGGGAACGAGTTCTTTCCAGTCCTCCAGTTTCGGACGGTTGATGTCGGCTACCATGATCCGGTTTTTCGGTGCGCCATAGTTAGTATAAATATACATCTGATCGCCGATCACTTCAATCGGGTAGTATTGGTAGTCGAGGTCGGTAGTCAGTTGGATAAAAGGAGAATTCGGCTTTTTCAGGTCCCTTATAAATAAGTTGTTGCCTCTTCCGGCACCGGATTCTGTGAGGAAGAGAATACGTTCGTCTTCGCTGGTGCTGGCTGTATAGAAACGTTTCGGATAAGCCGGATTCTGATAAATCAGTTTATCTTTCGATTGCGGTTCACCTATTTTGTGATAATAGATTTTGTGCTTTTCGTTTACGTTGGAGAATTCTTTTCCTTTGGCGGGAGCATCGTAGGCGCTGTAGTAGAAGCCGTCTCCCTGCCAGGCGGCACCGGTAAATTTGGCCCATTCGATGTGCTCTTCCAATAACTTGCCACTTTCAGTGTCCATGACAAATATTTCAGACCAATCCGATCCGCTGCGTGAGATACTGTAAGCGGTATATTTGCCGTCGTTTGAGAAGTAAAGACCGGTCAGTGCCACTGTGCCATCGTCCGAGAGCTTGTTCGGGTCGAGGAAAACGCGAGGCTCGCCGTCCAGTGAATCCTGTACGTAGAATACACTCTGGTTTTGCAGGCCATCATTTTTACTGAAGTAATATTTGCCATGTTTCTTGATTGGCGCACTGATCTTCTCGTAATCGGCCAGTGTGGTCAATCGTTTCAACAAGTTTTCCCGGAATGGAATCTGACTTAGATACTCATTCGTTACTTTGTTTTGTGCTTCTACCCAGGCAGTAGTAGCTGCACTGGTGTCATTTTCCAGCCATCTGTAAGGGTCGGGAACTTGTGTACCGAAGTACACGTCTACGGTGTCTACCTTTGCCGTCTCGGGGTAGACTAGCTTTTTCTGTTGGGGAGCGCATGACATCACCATGATTCCACTCATTAATAAAGTTACTTTTTTCATGTGAATAAAAAGTCTTTTTGAATAACTTAAAGTTACAAATCTACAAAATAATAAGAGATAAACAAGTAAACTTTATAAAGAAGATGGTGGAAAATGAGATTTAAAGAATTAACTTTGCAAAATGTGATTCTGCAGATAGAACTGAATTGAAAATAAGAAAGGAGAATTGACTTATT
>ENA-OQIG01000551-OQIG01000551.1-human-gut-metagenome-genome-assembly--contig:-NODE-551-length-20980-cov-2.082194_pt1 | contig 20980 bp, 23 predicted proteins | sample MGYA00242576_ERZ504741 | MGnify/ENA primary metagenome ERZ504741 (study PRJEB26092, sample SAMD00036436) | human gut metagenome | host: Homo sapiens | study: EMG produced TPA metagenomics assembly of... | reverse complement strand
CACACCCAGCGCTACCGCGCGGATAGCCTGTGCCGCCAGCAGCACGGCGGCATCTCCGCGACGCCTGCCAGACGGGTTGCAAAATGGCGAATGCCTTGTGCAACCTGTTCACCGCGCCAGTACAGCAGGCACTGAAGAGAAGCATCAGCGCACAATGCACCATAAAGCGCCCGATATGCGCCGCCTGCCCAACGAACCAGGTGGTGGTGGTGCCAATATAAGGGCGGACTTTCGCCATGATCGCCGTCCCCCCCATATCCAGCAAGTTGTGCCAGCCTGCATACAGCTTCGCGCCAATCACCGGAATGGTATTAAGCCACGCCAGATCGGGTAACGTCATGTCACCGCTGGAAATGGCTTTAATTAGCGGGCCGCTGCCGTCGACGATACTGTTAACCAGCAAAGCAATAGGGATGATAAACACCATCACTAATAACAGCGTCATCACCAGAACGGCGAGAGAGCGGCGGCCAAACATGATCTTTTGCAAACGTAACAATACCGGCCAGGTGGCGATAACCACCGTACCGGCCATGCAAAGCCGAGAATAAAGGGTTGAACAATCCACAGACATGCCACAATCATGATGGCTAAAAACAGCACCGAAAGCAGAATTTGTGCGACATCCCTGGGCTGACGAACATTTACCATAACTACTTTTCACCTTTTTTGTGCGTCAAATCGTCGACGCGACGTGAATAGCGAAACTCACCTGCATAATGATGAGCAATTTCAGCGGTTTTTAACAGGCCGATTCTGCCCTTAATTCTGATGGGCGTGTTAGAAAAAAATGTGGTACAACAACTCAGGCAACACGCAAACGATTTACTCGTCGTATTTCAAGTTGCATGTGCTGCGGCTACGTTCGTTCACCCCAGTCACTTACTATTGTAAGCTCCTGGAGTTCACTCGCTTGCCGCCTTCCTGCAACTCGAAATCCATAGAGTAAATAAACATCACCTTTCAGTGCGCTATTGCAGCCGCCTGAAAGAATAGTGTATCGACCTACATCACAGACCGCAGGAAAGGGTCAATATAATGATTCCACAGATTTCCCAGGCACCCGGCGTCGTTCAACTGGTGCTTAATTTTTTGCAAGAGCTGGAGCAACAAGGTTTTACCGGCGATACGGCGACAAGTTATGCCGATCGTCTGACAATGTCGACCGACAACAGTATTTACCAACTTCTCCCCGATGCGGTGGTATTTCCGCGTTCAACGCAGATGTGGCGCTGATCGCCCGTCTTGCCGCGCAGGAACGCTATTCATCGCTGATCTTTACCCCCGCGGCGGCGGCACCGGCACTAACGGTCAGGCGCTCAACCAGGGGATTATTGTTGATATGTCCCGCCATATGAACCGCATCATCGAAATTAACCCTGAAGAGGGCTGGGTGCGCGTTGAGGCCGGGGTGATAAAAGATCAACTCAATCAGTACCTGAAACCGTTCGGCTACTTTTTTGCGCCGGAACTTTCGACCAGCAACCGGGCAACGCTCGGTGGGATGATCAATACCGATGCTTCTGGTCAGGGATCGCTGGTCTATGGCAAAACGTCAGATCACGTACTTGGCGTACGCGCGGTGTTGTTGGGGGGCGATATTCTCGATACGCAACCTTTACCCGTCGAGCTGGCGGAAACGCTGGGTAAATCCAATACCACAATCGGGCGAATTTATAACACGGTTTATCAACGTTGCCGTCAGCAACGCCAGTTAATCATCGACAACTTCCCCAAACTTAACCGCTTTCTTACCGGTTACGATCTGCGTCATGTCTTTAACGATGAGATGACCGAGTTCGACCTGACGCGCATTCTGACGGGTTCAGAAGGGACGCTGGCCTTTATTACCGAAGCGCGGCTGGATATTACGCCCTTGCCTAAAGTGCGCCGTCTGGTGAATGTCAAATATGACTCTTTTGACTCAGCGCTGCGTAACGCGCCGTTTATGGTTGAGGCGCGGGCGCTTTCGGTAGAGACGGTGGACTCAAAAGTGCTGAATCTAGCGCGGGAAGATATTGTCTGGCATTCCGTCAGCGAGTTGATTACCGATGTGCCTGACAAAGAGATGCTCGGCTGAACATTGTGGAATTTGCTGGTGATGATGAGGCGCTGATTGACGAGCGGGTAAATGCACTCTGTGTGCGGTTGGATGAGCTGATCGCCAGTCATCAAGCAGGTGTCATCGGCTGGCAGATGTGCCGTGAGCTGGCGGGGGTTGAACGTATCTATGCAATGCGCAAAAAAGCCGTTGGTCTGCTTGGCAATGCCAAAGGTGCCGCTAAGCCAATTCCGTTTGCTGAGGATACCTGCGTACCGCCGGAACATCTGGCCGATTATATTGCTGAATTTCGCGCGCTGCTCGACAGCCACGGCTTAAGCTACGGTATGTTCGGTCACGTCGACGCAGGTGTCTTGCACGTCCGTCCGGCACTGGATATGTGCGATCCGCAACAAGAGATTTTGATGAAGCAAATCTCTGATGACGTGGTGGCGCTGACTGCGAAATATGGTGGTTTGTTGTGGGGCGAGCACGGCAAAGGTTTTCGCGCTGAATACAGCCCGGCGTTTTTCGGTGAGGAACTTTTTGCAGAACTGCGCAAAGTGAAAGCGGCATTTGACCCGCATAACCGACTCAACCCAGGGAAGATTTGCCCGCCAGAAGGTCTCGATGCGCCGATGATGAAAGTGGACGCGGTGAAGCGCGGTACATTCGATCGGCAGATCCCCATTGCGGTACGCCAGCAGTGGCGCGGTGCGATGGAGTGTAACGGCAACGGTTTATGCTTCAACTTTGATGCCCGTAGTCCGATGTGTCCGTCGATGAAGATCACCCAGAACCGGATTCATTCACCGAAAGGGCGCGCAACGCTGGTGCGTGAATGGCTGCGTTTGTTGGCGGATCGCGGCGTTGATCCACTCAAACTGGAACAAGAACTGCCTGAATCCGGCGTCAGTTTGCGGACGTTAATTGCCCGCACGCGCAATAGCTGGCATGCGAATAAAGGCGAATATGACTTCTCACACGAAGTCAAAGAGGCGATGTCGGGCTGTCTGGCCTGTAAAGCTTGTTCGACCCAGTGCCCCATCAAAATTGATGTGCCGGAGTTTCGCTCTCGTTTCCTGCAGCTCTATCACACCCGTTATTTACGCCCGCTGCGCGACCACCTCGTCGCTACGGTCGAGAGCTACGCGCCGCTGATGGCACGCGCGCCGAAAACCTTTAACTTCTTCATTAACCAGCCGCTGGTGCGCAAACTCTCGGAAAAACATATCGGCATGGTTGATTTGCCACTGCTGTCGGTCCCCTCGCTACAACAACAAATGGTGGGGCATCGCTCGGCAAACATGACGCTGGAACAGCTTGAAGCTCTCAATGCAGAGCAGAAAGCGCGCACGGTGTTGGTGGTGCAGGACCCCTTTACCAGCTATTACGATGCGCAAGTGGTGGCGGATTTTGTCCGTCTGGTCGAAAGATTAGGTTTCCAGCCTGTGTTACTGCCATTTTCACCAAATGGCAAAGCCAGCATATCAAAGGCTTTCTTAATCGTTTTGCGAAGACGGCGAAAAAGACGGCGGATTTCCTCAACCGTATGGCGAAGCTGGGTATGCCAATGGTAGGCGTCGATCCGGCGCTGGTACTTTGTTATCGCGATGAATATAAACTGGCACTGGGCGAGGAACGTGGCGAGTTTAACGTCTTACTGGCGAATGAATGGCTGGCAAGCGCACTTGAGTCACAGCCAGTGGCTACAGTCAGCGGTGAATCATGGTATTTCTTTGGTCACTGTACCGAAGTTACCGCCTTGCCGGGTGCGCCAGCACAATGGGCCGCGATATTTGCCCGTTTTGGCGCGAAACTGGAAAATGTCAGCGTGGGTTGCTGCGGCATGGCAGGGACTTACGGACATGAAGCGAAAAACCATAAAAATTCGCTCGGGATCTATGAGTTATCCTGGCATCAGGCTATGCAGCGACTGCCGCGTAACCGCTGTCTGGCGACCGGATATTCCTGCCGTAGTCAGGTCAAACGGGTTGAAGGTACGGGGGTACGCCATCCTGTGCAGGCTTTACTGGAGATTATTAAATGATATGGAAACGAAAAATCACCCTGGAAGCACTGAATGCCATGGGTGAAGGAAACATGGTGGGGTTACTGGATATTCGCTTTGAACATATTGGTGATGACACCCTTGAAGCGACAATGCCAGTAGACTCGCGGACAAAGCAGCCTTTCGGGTTGCTACATGGAGGTGCATCCGTGGTACTGGCCGAAAGTATCGGTTCCGTTGCCGGTTATTTATGTACTGAAGGTGAGCAAAAAGTGGTTGGCCTGGAAATCAATGCTAACCACGTCCGCTCGGCACGAGAAGGCGGGTGCGTGGCGTATGCAAACCGTTGCATCTCGGTTCGCGTCACCAGGTCTGGCAGATTGAAATCCTCGATGAGAAAGGGCGTTTGTGCTGTTCGTCACGATTGACGACCGCCATTTTGTGACGTTGTCACCAGAAAAGTGTGACGCATATTGCTTTTGGTCATTATCTGCACAGTAAACGGTGGTATACTGTGCAGGTCTTGTCTAAAAGCGAGGATGCTATGTCTACTCAACTTGATCCCACCCAGCTGGCCATTGAATTTTTACGCCGTGACCAGAGCAATCTTTCACCTGCCCAATATCTCAAACGTCTGAAACAACTAGAACTTGAATTTGCTGACCTGCTTACTCTCTCTTCTGCTGAATTAAAAGAAGAAATCTACTTTGCCTGGCGTCTGGGCGTGCATTGATCCTGACTTAATGCCGCAAGTTCGCCAAATCGACCTGGATTAACCTCCGTCCAGGTTCGATGACCTTCTTAATACTGCTTATCTACCCGCCTGATATTGTTCAAAAATAATACTAATCGCAGTTTGTGTTAAAACGGCGGGTTAGCTTTATGAGATTATTCTTATCGCCCCTTCAAGAGCTAAGCCACTGAGAGTGCCGGAGAGTAAGCGCCGGATGGGTAGGAAACCCTTAAAGCCTGTGTCGCACAGACTTAAGGGTTTTCTTATTTCTGAACGCTGCACTTTTTTACCTATCTCTTAAATAGTCATTTTCAATACAACTTTTTCTTTTTCATCACAGCCTTAATGCTCCTTAGATAATAACCATTATCTAACAATGAGATACCTAATCTTAGCGTGCCTGTTAACCCACACATCAGGGTCTATGCTTATTAAAAGCAGGCAAAAAGCATGTTTTACGGTAAAGCCCCTGCGTTTGCTGGGTTGAACTGATAATCATTATCACTAACATGCTGTTATACGCTGAAAGCATGAAGTGAGGTAAATAGATGGACATGCATTCAGGAACCTTTAACCCACAGGATTTCGCCTGGCAAGGCTTAACGCTGACACCCGCAGCGGCGATACACATCCGCGAGCTGGTGGCAAAGCAGCCAGGTATGGTCGGCGTGCGCTTAGGTGTGAAGCAAACGGGCTGCGCGGGCTTGGCTATGTGCTCGACAGTGTTAGCGAGCCGGACAAAGACGATCTGCTGTTTGAACACGACGGCGCGAAGCTGTTTGTCCCGCTGCAAGCGATGCCGTTTATTGATGGCACGGAAGTCGATTTCGTTCGTGAAGGACTTAATCAGATATTCAAATTTCACAACCCTAAAGCCCAGAATGAATGTGGCTGTGGCGAAAGCTTTGGGGTATAGGCGGTACTATGTCTCGTAATACTGAAGCAACTGACGATGTCAAAACCTGGACCGGCGGCCCGCTGAATTATAAAGAAGGATTCTTCACCCAGTTAGCCACCGATGAGCTGGCAAAGGGGATAAACGAAGAGGTGGTGCGCGCAATTTCGGCGAAGCGTAATGAGCCGGAGTGGATGCTGGAGTTTCGTCTAAACGCCTATCGCGCATGGCTGGAGATGGAAGAACCGCACTGGTTGAAAGCGCACTACGACAAGCTGAATTATCAGGATTACAGCTACTATTCGGCACCATCGTGCGGTAATTGTGACGACACTTGTGCGTCTGAACCTGGCGCGGTGCAGCAAACTGGCGCGAACGCCTTTTTAAGTAAAGAGGTGGAGGCGGCGTTTGAGCAGTTGGGCGTTCCCGTGCGGGAAGGCAAAGAGGTGGCGGTGGATGCCATTTTCGACTCTGTTTCGGTTGCCACCACTTATCGCGAAAAACTGGCGGAGCAGGGAATTATTTTCTGTTCCTTTGGTGAGGCGATCCACGATCACCCGGAACTGGTGCGTAAATATCTCGCACCGTGGTGCCGGGGAATGACAACTTCTTTGCCGCGCTTAATGCGGCGGTAGCCTCTGACGGTACGTTTATTTATGTGCCTAAAGGCGTGCGCTGCCCGATGGAACTTTCCACCTATTTTCGCATTAACGCGGAAAAAACCGGGCAGTTTGAGCGCACCATTCTGGTGGCCGACGAAGACAGCTACGTCAGCTACATTGAAGGCTGTTCCGCTCCGGTGCGTGACAGCTATCAGTTACACGCGGCAGTGGTGGAAGTCATCATCCATAAAAACGCCGAGGTGAAATATTCCACGGTACAAAACTGGTTCCCTGGCGATAACAACACCGGCGGTATTCTCAACTTCGTCACCAAGCGTGCTTTGTGCGAAGGCGAAAACAGCAAAATGTCATGGACGCAATCAGAAACCGGGTCCGCGATTACGTGGAAATATCCCAGCTGCATTTTGCGCGGCGATAACTCCATTGGTGAGTTTTACTCAGTGGCGCTGACCAGCGGTCATCAGCAAGCGGATACCGGCACCAAGATGATCCACATCGGTAAAAACACCAAATCGACCATTATCTCGAAAGGGATCTCTGCCGGACATAGTCAGAACAGTTATCGCGGCCTAGTGAAAATCATGCCGACGGCAACCAATGCGCGCAATTTCACTCAGTGCGACTCAATGCTGATTGGCGCTAATTGTGGGGCGCATACCTTCCCGTATGTCGAATGTCGCAATAACAGCGCACAACTGGAGCACGAGGCAACGACATCACGTATTGGTGAAGATCAACTGTTTTACTGCCTGCAACGCGGGATCAGCGAAGAAGACGCCATCTCGATGATTGTTAACGGTTTCTGCAAAGACGTGTTCTCAGAACTGCCGCTGGAATTTGCCGTTGAAGCACAAAAACTCCTCGCCATCAGTCTTGAACACAGCGTCGGATAAGGAATAAATATGTTAAGTATTAAAGATTTACACGTTAGCGTGGAAGATAAAGCTATCCTGCGCGGATTAAGCCTCGACGTTCGTCCCGGCGAAGTTCACGCCATTATGGGGCCAAACGGTTCGGGCAAAAGTACCTTATCGGCAACGCTTGCCGGGCGCGAAGATTATGAAGTGACGGGCGGCACGGTTGAGTTCAAAGGCAAAGATTTGCTTGCACTGTCGCCGGAAGATCGTGCAGGTGAAGGCATCTTTATGGCCTTCCAGTATCCGGTGGAAATTCCCGGCGTCAGTAACCAGTTTTTCCTGCAAACGGCACTTAATGCGGTGCGCAGCTATCGCGGCCAGGAAACGCTCGACCGCTTTGATTTTCAGGATTTGATGGAAGAGAAAATCGCTCTCCTGAAGATGCCGGAAGATTTATTAACCCGTTCGGTAAACGTTGGTTTTTCCGGCGGCGAGAAAAAGCGCAACGATATTTTGCAAATGGCGGTGCTGGAACCGGAGTTATGCATTCTTGATGAGTCGGACTCCGGGCTGGATATTGACGCATTAAAAGTGGTCGCCGATGGCGTGAACTCGCTGCGTGATGGCAAGCGCTCATTCATCATTGTTACGCACTACCAACGCATTCTCGACTACATCAAGCCTGATTACGTTCATGTGCTATATCAGGGACGAATTGTGAAATCCGGCGATTTCACGTTGGTCAAACAACTGGAGGAGCAGGGTTATGGCTGGCTTACCGAACAGCAGTAACGCACTGCAACAATGGCATCATTTGTTTGAAGCTGAAGGGCGAAACGCTCCCCGCAAGCACAGCAGCATTTACAACAATTGCTGCGTACCGGACTGCCGACACGTAAACATGAAAACTGGAAATATACGCCGCTGGAAGGGCTGACCAATAGCCAGTTTGTCAGCATTGCGGGGGAGATATCCCCACAGCAGCGGGATGCCTTAGCGTTAACGTTAGACGCCGTGCGGCTGGTGTTTGTCGATGGACGTTACGTGCCTGCGCTGAGCGATGCAACTGAAGGCAGCGGATATGAAGTGAGCATTAACGACGACCGTCAGGGGTTACCCGACGCTATTCAGGCGGAAGTGTTTCTGCATTTGACGGAAAGCCTGGCACAAAGCGTGACGCATATCGCCGTGAAGCGCGGTCAACGGCCGGCAAAGCCATTGCTGTTAATGCATATCACCCAGGGCGTGGCAGGTGAAGAGGTGAACACTGCCCATTACCGACATCATCTGGATCTGGCGGAAGGTGCCGAAGCAACGGTGATCGAACATTTTGTCAGCCTGAATGATGCTCGTCATTTTACCGGGGCACGGTTCACTATCAACGTCGCAGCGAACGCCCACTTGCAGCATATCAAGCTGGCGTTTGAAAACCCGCTCAGTCACCACTTTGCCCATAACGATTTGTTGCTGGCTGAGGATGCCACCGCATTTAGCCACAGTTTCCTGCTGGGTGGCGCAGTGTTACGACACAACACCAGTACGCAACTCAATGGCGAAAACAGCACGCTGCGGATCAATAGCCTGGCGATGCCGGTGAAAAACGAGGTGTGTGATACCCGTACCTGGCTGGAACACAATAAAGGTTTTGTAACAGCCGACAGTTGCACAAAACTATCGTCAGCGACAAAGGCCGCGCGGTATTTAACGGTTTGATCAACGTCGCGCAGCACGCCATCAAAACGGATGGTCAGATGACCAACAATAATCTGCTGATGGGCAAACTGGCGGAAGTGGATACGAAACCGCAGCTGGAAATCTATGCAGATGATGTGAAATGCAGCCACGGCGCGACGGTGGGGCGTATTGATGATGAACAGATGTTCTATCTGCGCTCGCGCGGGATCAATCAGCAGGATGCCCAGCAGATGATCATTTACGCCTTTGCTGCCGAACTGACGGAAGCACTGCGTGATGAGGGGCTTAAACAGCAGGTGCTGGCCCGAATCGGTCAACGGCTGCCAGGAGGTGCAAGATGACTTTTTCCGTCGACAAAGTGCGGGCCGACTTTCCGGTGCTTTCTCGTGAGGTGAACGGTTTGCCGCTGGCTTATCTCGACAGCGCCGCCAGTGCGCAGAAACCAAGCCAGGTGATTGACGCCGAGGCTGAGTTTTATCGTCACGGCTACGCGGCGGTGCATCGTGGTATTCATACCTTAAGCGCCCAGGCGACCGAGAAAATGGAGAACGTGCGCAAGCGGGCATCGCTGTTTATTAATGCCCGTTCGGCGGAAGAGCTGGTGTTCGTCCGCGGCACGACGGAAGGGATCAATCTGGTCGCCAATAGCTGGGGCAACAGCAATGTGCGGGCGGGCGATAACATCATCATCAGTCAAATGGAGCACCACGCTAACATTGTCCCCTGGCAGATGCTTTGTGCACGCGTTGGCGCAGAGCTGCGTGTGATCCCTCTCAATCCCGACGGTACGCTGCAACTGGAGATGCTACCTAATCTGTTTGATGAGAAAACTCGCCTGCTGGCAATTACTCATGTCTCCAACGTGCTGGGAACAGAAAATCCGCTGGCGGAAATGATCACGCTTGCGCACCAGCATGGCGCAAAAGTGCTGGTGGATGGCGCTCAGGCGGTGATGCATCATCCGGTGGATGTTCAGGCGCTGGATTGCGATTTTTACGTGTTCTCCGGGCATAAACTGTATGGCCCCACTGGGATTGGCATTCTTTATGTCAAAGAAGCCTTGCTACAGGAGATGCGCCGTGGGAAGGGGGCGGTTCTATGATCGCCACCGTCAGCCTGAGTGAAGGCACTACCTGGACCAAAGCACCATGGCGGTTTGAAGCCGGTACACCCAATACCGGGGGCATCATTGGTCTTGGCGCGGCGCTGGAGTATGTTTCGGCGCTGGGGCTTAATAACATAGCCGAGTATGAACAGAATCTGATGCACTACGCGCTATCACAGCTGGAATCTGTACCGGATCTCACTCTCTATGGCCCACAAAACAGGCTTGGCGTTATTGCTTTTAATCTCGGTAAACACCACGCCTATGATGTTGGCAGTTTTCTCGATAATTACGGCATTGCTGTGCGTACCGGACATCACTGCGCTATGCCATTAATGGCCTATTACAACGTCCCTGCGATGTGTCGGGCGTCGCTGGCCATGTATAACACCCATGAAGAAGTGGATCGTCTGGTGACCGGATTGCAACGTATTCACCGTCTGCTGGGATAACAGGGAGGCACTATGCTGTATTGCCGGATAAAGAAAAATTGCTGCGTAATTTTTTACGCTGCACCAACTGGGAAGAGAAATATCTCTACATTATTGAGCTGGGCCAGCGTCTGCCAGAATTACGCGACGAAGACCGAAGCCCACAAAATAGCATTCAGGGCTGCCAGAGTCAGGTGTGGATTGTCATGCGCCAGAATGCGCAGGGAATTATTGAATTGCAGGGCGACAGCGATGCGGCGATTGTGAAAGGGCTTATTGCGGTCGTCTTTATTCTCTACGATCAGATGACGCCGCAGGATATTGTCAATTTCGATGTGCGTCCGTGGTTTGAAAAAATGGCGCTCACCCAACATCTCACCCCATCTCGTTCACAAGGTCTGGAAGCGATGATTCGCGCAATTCGCGCCAAAGCCGCTGCACTTAGCTAAACTAAAGGGACAGCTTTCATCCGGTTGGCTCACATTGCCGGATGGTCAATGTTTACACTGACCTGCACAGGAGTGTTTTGGTTTCAGGTGAACATAAGCGCCATCCGACGTTTCAGCGTGAGTCTCCGGCAAATACAGGAGGTTTACAATGAAACGCGCGTCTTTGCTTACACTCACGCTTATCGGCGCTTTTAGCGCCATCCAGGCTGCCTGGGCGGTTGATTATCCGCTACCACCAACCGGAAGCCGACTGGTTGGGCAAAATCAAACGTATACGGTGCAAGAAGGGGATAAAAACCTTCAGGCTATTGCCCGACGTTTTGATACTGCGGCAATGTTGATCCTTGAAGCCAATAACACTATCGCCCCGGTGCCAAAGCCCGGTACGACGATAACTATTCCTTCGCAACTGTTATTACCTGATGCGCCGCGTCAGGGGATTATCGTTAACCTTGCAGAGCTGCGCCTTTATTATTATCCGCCGGGAGAAAATATCGTGCAGGTTTATCCGATAGGTATTGGTTTGCAGGGGCTGGAAACGCCGGTGATGGAAACGCGTGTGGGGCAGAAAATCCCTAACCCAACCTGGACGCCTACGGCAGGCATTCGTCAACGTTCGCTGGAGCGTGGCATTAAATTACCGCCAGTCGTTCCTGCCGGACCAAATAACCCGCTAGGACGTTACGCACTGCGCCTCGCGCATGGTAATGGCGAATACCTCATTCATGGCACCAGTGCGCCGGACAGCGTTGGTTTGCGCGTCAGTTCAGGGTGTATTCGCATGAATGCACCGGATATTAAAGCCTTGTTCTCCAGCGTGCGGACGGGAACGCCGGTGAAAGTGATCAACGAACCGGTGAAATATTCCGTGGAACCTAACGGGATGCGTTATGTTGAAGTACATCGACCACTATCAGCAGAAGAACAGCAAAACGTTCAGACAATGCCATACACACTGCCAGCAGGCTTTACGCAATTTAAAGACAATAAGGCTGTAGATCAGAAGTTAGTCGATAAAGCGTTGTATCGTCGGGCAGGGTATCCGGTTTCGGTGAGCAGTGGAGCAACTCCCGCAGCCAGCAATGCGCCTTCAGTAGAGTCAGCGCAGAATGGTGAACCAGAGCAAGGGAATATGTTACGCGCGACGCAGTAGCGGTAAACGGCAGACAAAAAAATGGCGCACAATGTGCGCCATTTTTCACTTCACAGGTACTATTACTTGCGGTATTTAGTAGCCATGTTGTCCAGACGCTGGTTAGCACGAGCTGCGTCATCTTTAGCAGCCTGAACGTCGGAACGCATTGCGTTCACGTCGTTGCTCAGCTGGTCAACTTTAGCGTTCAGAGTCTGAACGTCAGAAGACAGCTGATCGATTTTAGCGTTGCTGGAGCAACCTGCCAGCAGAGTAGAACCCAGGATTACCGCGCCCAGTACCAGTTTAGTAGCTTTCATTATTAATACCCTCTAGATTGAGTTAATCTCCATGTAGCGTTACAAGTATTACACAAAGTTTTTTATGTTGAGAATATTTTTTTGATGGGAAGGCACTTATTTTTGATCGTTCGCTCAAAGAAGCATCGAACGCTGGGTTTTAGATAAAAAAATTGAGAGAAAACAGGATGCTTCCATCGGATTCATCTTAGATAAAGTGAGATTATATAGTGAAATCCGATTTGATTTTTATTGCTTCTGGTTATCGATTAAATAAAAAAGCGCCCATCAGGGCGCTTCGATATACAAATTAATTCACAAAAGCAATATTACAGGACGTGAACAGATGCGGTGTTAGTAGTGCCGCTCGGTACCAGTGCACCAGAAACCATAACTACAACGTCACCTTTGTGTGCCAGACCGCTCTGCAGAGCCAGTTCTTTACCCAGACGGTAGAAATCATCAGTAGAAGTGATCTCTTTAACCAGCTGCGGCACAACGCCTTTGCTCAGTACCACTGATGAGCCGTTTTTTCGTTGGTGGTCAGTGCCAGGATGGTGGCATCCGGGAAGTATTTACGTACTGCGCGAGCAGATTTACCGCCCTGAGTAGCAACCACGATCAGCGGAGCATCCAGTTTTTCAGCAGTTTCAACGGCACCACGGCATACCGCTTCGGTAATGCGCAGTTTACGGTTGTCATTGTTGAACTCGAGACGGCTGTTCATCACGCGGTCGGTACGTTCGCAGATGGTCGCCATGATAGAAACCGCTTCCAGCGGGTATTTACCTTTTGCGGATTCACCAGACAGCATCACTGCGTCAGTACCGTCGAGGATGGCGTTTGCAACGTCACCGGCTTCTGCGCGAGTCGGGCGTGGGTTTTTGATCATGGAATCCAGCATCTGGGTCGCAGTGATAACGACTTTACGTGCACGGATACATTTTTCGATCATCATCTTCTGGGCGAAGATAACTTCTTCTACCGGGATTTCTACACCCAGGTCGCCACGCGCAACCATGATGCCGTCAGAGGCTTCGAGGATTTCGTCGAAGTTGTTGAGGCCTTCCTGGTTTTCGATTTTGGAGATGATGTGGATGTTTTCGCCGCCGTGCGCTTTCAGGTGCTCACGGATTTCGATAACGTCAGAACGCTTACGAATAAAGGAAGCAGCAACAAAGTCTACGCCTTGTTCGCAACCAAAGATCAGGTCCTGTTTGTCTTTTTCAGCCAGTGCTGGCAGAGCAATGGAAACGCCAGGCAGGTTCACACCTTTGTTTTCGCCCAGGTCACCGTTGTTCAGCACTTTACAGATAACTTTGTTACCTTCAATGGCGGTAACTTCCATACCGATCAGACCATCGTCAACCAGTACGGTGTTGCCAACAGACAGGTCAGTAGTGAAACCTTCATACGTTACCGCAACCATTTCGCTGTTGCCGATAACAGATTTATCAGTGGTGAAAGTAAAGGTCTGACCAGCTTTCAGAGAAACGTCGTTACCGCCTTCCAGTTTCATGGTGCGGATTTCCGGACCTTTGGTATCAAGCAGGATAGCGGCGGTTTTACCAGTTTTGCTCATCACGTTGCGCAGATTCTGAATGCGCTGACCGTGTTCTGCATAGTCACCATGAGAGAAGTTCAGACGCATAACGTTCATGCCAGCGTCCAGCATTTTAGCTAACATCTCTTCAGATTCGGTTTTCGGTCCGATGGTGCAAACAATTTTGGTCTTTTTCATGACAGTCTTAGTCTTTAAGTTGAGAAGGATGGAAGAAACTTGCTTTCTGGGCGCACTGCCGGAAAGCGAATCCGGTATTACGAAAGTGGTGGTGCCTCGCTCTAAGGATAGGTGACATCGAAAAAGCGTGCAGAGGAATGTGTGCTTGTGTCTCAGCCCAACGTGAGTGCCTGTTTTTGAGTCGTTGAGTTCTACAGTCCAAAGTGCTGAAACCATTCAAGAGTCAATTGGCGCGCATTATACGCTGAAATTAATCCAAAAGGAAAACAAAAACAGCGTTTCAAAAAATATACAACTTGTTAGACAATAAATTGTTATCAAAGATTTAACGTTCCAGGGAAAAGGTTACGCAAAAACTTCACTGTTTGCGCAACGTCTGGTGCCGAAGTTGTCAGTGTGAGGATAAGTGAAAGTTCATCCGGTGTATAAATATATCATCGCTCAATTGCTACAGTTAAAATAATTTATCGCGTTATTTGTCTGATTTTGTTTGATTTTTGTTTAATTGGTTAGATTGATATATGCTGATAGTTGGCATGATAAATAGGTATAAAGAATGGGAAATCGGACAAAAGAGGATGAACTGTACCGAGAAATGTGCAGAGTTGTCGGTAAAGTTGTGCTGGAAATGCGCGATCTGGGGCAGGAACCAAGCATATTGTTATCGCAGGCGTATTACGTACAGCATTAGCCAATAAACGCATTCAGCGCAGTGAGCTGGAAAAGCAGGCGATGGAAACCGTCATTAACGCACTGGTAAAATGACCATTCAGGATGAGGCGGTAAGCTTCATCCTGATATTCTTGCTTCAGTTGCGGTCCAGTTAATCATTCTAAATAACAACTGCTGAAATTATACGAATTGCGGTATGTATTTTAATTTATAACGATAATATTATTTTTATTTTCTGCAATGAACGTCACAAATAATTGTCGCTTAAGTTAAATTTATTTTAAATGATAATAAATATCAGTTCACTTATAATTTCTTGCTTTGTAATTTTAATTGATAACGATCAATGTTAAGGGTTCAGAATAATCACATTATTTTTTCTCCTAACCATAAAGGATTAGTTTATCGGCGTTAAATCTTTTCTCATACACTATCGGGTTAGGGAAAATATCTGGTGTTGGGGACAGAGTCAGCAGCGTATTAGTTGAATGCTTAATATCAGGCTGCTGAATTGTCAGCACTGTGTTTGCGAAGAGGATGCGAAATAAATGAACCCGGTTGATCGTCCACTATTAGATATTGGCTTAACGCGATTAGAATTCTTGCGTATATCAGGAAAAGGCCTTGCTGGTCTAACAATTGCCCCTGCGTTACTGTCACTTTTGGGTTGCAAACAGGAAGATATTGATAGCGGCACAGTAGGGTTGATAAATACACCAAAGGGGTGCTGGTGACCCAGCGAGCGCGATGCACGGGTTGCCACCGCTGTGAAATCTCTTGTACCAACTTCAACGATGGCTCAGTAGGGACATTCTTCTCCCGTATCAAAATCCATCGCAATTATTTCTTTGGCGACAACGGGGTTGGCTCTGGCGGCGGCCTGTATGGCGATCTCAACTATACCGCGGACACCTGCCGTCAATGCAAAGAGCCGCAATGCATGAACGTCTGCCCGATTGGTGCGATTACCTGGCAGCAGAAAGAAGGCTGTATTACCGTCGATCATAAACGTTGTATTGGCTGTAGCGCCTGTACTACGGCATGCCCGTGGATGATGGCCACCGTAAATACCGAAAGTAAAAAATCCTCGAAATGTGTGTTATGCGGTGAATGCGCAAACGCCTGCCCAACAGGGGCGTTAAAAATTATCGAGTGGAAAGATATTACTGTGTGAATCTTGCAAAGGAAAAAATCATGGCTAACGGTTGGACAGGTAATATATTAAGAGTCAATCTCACGACAGGAAATATTACCCTCGAAGATTCCAGTAAGTTTAAAAGTTTTGTCGGTGGCATGGGCTTCGGCTACAAAATTATGTATGACGAAGTACCGCCAGGCACGAAACCTTTCGATGAAGCGAATAAATTAGTCTTTGCTACCGGCCCATTAACTGGATCTGGTGCCCCCTGTAGTTCTCGCGTAAATATCACCTCACTTTCTACTTTTACCAAAGGAAATTTAGTCGTCGATGCCCATATGGGTGGCTTTTTTGCAGCGCAAATGAAATTCGCTGGATACGACGTCATTATTATCGAAGGGAAGGCGAAATCACCGGTATGGCTGAAGATTAAAGATGACAAAGTTAGCCTGGAAAAAGCCGATTTCTTATGGGGAAAAGGGACGCGCGCAACGACGGAAGAAATTTGTCGATTGACCAGTCCGGAAACCTGTGTGGCGGCTATTGGTCAGGCTGGGGAAAACCTTGTTCCTCTCTCTGGCATGTTGAATAGCCGTAACCACAGCGGCGGTGCGGGAACTGGCGCAATAATGGGTTCGAAAAACCTGAAAGCGATTGCGGTTGAAGGGACGAAAGGGGTCAACATTGCCGATCGTCAGGAGATGAAGCGTCTCAATGATTACATGATGACTGAACTTATTGGTGCGAATAACAACCATGTCGTGCCCAGTACGCCACAATCATGGCAGAGTATTCAGATCCCAAGTCACGCTGGACAGCACGTAAAGGGCTGTTTTGGGGCGCGGCTGAAGGTGGTCCGATTGAAACGGGTGAAATTCCGCCAGGCAATCAGAATACGGTCGGCTTTCGTACCTATAAATCCGTTTTTGACTTAGGACCGGCGGCAGAGAAATACACAGTAAAAATGAGCGGCTGCCACTCTTGCCCGATCCGTTGTATGACCCAAATGAATATTCCTCGGGTGAAAGAGTTTGGCGTGCCCAGCACAGGTGGTAACACTTGTGTAGCAAACTTTGTCCATACCACCATCTTCCCGAACGCCGAAAGATTTTGAAGATAAAGACGATGGTCGTGTGATTGGTAACCTGGTGGGTCTGAATTTGTTCGATGACTACGGCCTATGGTGTAACTACGGGCAGTTGCATCGCGACTTTACTTATTGTTACAGCAAAGGTGTGTTCAAGCGTGTTCTGCCAGCTGAAGAGTATGCAGAAATTCGCTGGGATCAACTGGAAGCGGGTGACGTTAACTTCATTAAAGATTTTTACTACCGTCTGGCGCATCGTGTGGGTGAGCTGAGTCACCTGGCTGATGGTTCATATGCCATCGCAGAACGCTGGAATTTGGGTGAAGAGTACTGGGGCTACGCGAAAAATAAACTCTGGTCGCCGTTTGGCTATCCAGTTCACCACGCCAATGAAGCGTCAGCGCAGGTCGGTTCCATTGTTAACTGTATGTTCAACCGTGACTGCATGACGCATACCCATATCAATTTTATTGGTTCCGGCTTGCCATTGAAATTGCAGCGTGAAGTGGCGAAAGAGCTTTTTGGTTCTGAAGATGCCTACGATGAAACCAAAAACTACACGCCAATCAATGACGCAAAAATTAAATATGCTAAGTGGTCGCTGTTGCGGGTCTGTTTGCATAACGCCGTCACCCTGTGTAACTGGGTCTGGCCAATGACCGTTTCGCCGCTGAAAAGCCGTAATTACCGGGGCGATCTGGCGCTTGAAGTCAAATTCTTCAAAGCGATCACCGGCGAAGAGATGACTCAGGAAAAATTAGATTTAGCTGCAGAGCGTATCTTTACGTTGCATCGTGCCTACACGGTAAAACTTATGCAAACCAAAGATATGCGTAATGAACACGATCTTATCTGTTCCTGGGTATTCGACAAGGATCCGCAGATCCCGGTCTTTACTGAAGGTACTGACAAAATGGATCGTGACGATATGCATGCTTCGCTCACGATGTTCTACAAAGAAATGGGCTGGGACCACAGCTTGGTAGTCCCACCCGCGAAACATTGCAGCGTCTGGGCTGGAAGATATTGCCGCCGATCTGGCAGCACACAATCTACTGCCTGTGTAAGGAATGGGTGAGATGAACCATCGGGATGAATTGCCGTTAGCGAAAGTCAGCGAAGTTGACGAGGCGAAGCGGCAATGGTTACAGGGGATGCGTCACCCCGTTGATACGGTAACCGAACCAGAACCGGCTGAAATCCTGGCAGAGTTCATTCGCCAGCATTCTGCGGCTGGGCAGCTGGTGGCGCGCGCCGTGTTTCTCTCGCCACCCTATTCGGTTGCAGAAGAGGAGCTGTCAGTTTTGCTGGAAAGCATTAAGCAGAACGGAGACTACGCTGATATCGCTTGTATGACGGGAAGCCAGGATGATTACTATTACTCAACGCAGGCCATGAGTGAAAACTACGCGGCGATGTCTTTGCAAGTTGTGGAGCAGGACATTTGTCGCGCCATTGCACACGCCGTTCGTTTTGAGTGCCAGACATATCCTCGTCCTTACAAAGTCGCCATGCTGATGCAAGCGCCATATTACTTCCAGGAAGCGCAGATTGAAGCCGCGATCGCCGCGATGGATGTTGCACCTGAATATGCCGATATACGGCAGGTGGAGTCATCGACGGCGGAGTTGTACTTGTTTAGTGAGCGATTTATGACCTATGGCAAGGCTTATGCTTATGCGAATGGTTCGAGGTAGAGCAGTTTCAGAACCCCTGAAATTTCAGGGAGATGTCATGGATAGGGTGGACAGTTGCAGCCACTGCATTAGGGGATAATCAGATGTCCTTCACTCGACGCAAATTTGTTCTGGGGATGGGAACAGTAATCTTTTTTACTGGTTCTGCGTCTTCTCTGTTAGCGAACACGAGGCAAGAAAAGGAAGTTCGGTATGCCATGATTCATGACGAGTCACGGTGCAATGACTGTAATATTTGCACCCGCGCATGCCGTAAAACTAACCACGTCCCCGCTCAGGGAAGCCGTTTATCGATAGCACACATTCCAGTCACCGATAACGACAACGAAACGCAGTATCACTTTTTCGCCAGTCATGTCAGCACTGCGAAGATGCTCCGTGCATCGACGTTTGCCCGACGGGGGCATCGTGGCGTGATGAGCAGGGATCGTGCGGGTAGAAAAATCGCAGTGCATCGGCTGCAGTTATTGCATTGGCGCTTGCCCGTACCAGGTTCGCTACCTTAACCCTGTCACTAAAGTGGCAGATAAATGTGATTTCTGCGCTGAGACCCGACTGGCAAAAGGCTTTCCGCCCATTTGCGTCAGCGCCTGTCCGGAACACGCATTGATCTTTGGTCACGAAGATAGCCCAGAAATTCAGGCGTGGTTGCAGGATAATAAATACTATCAATATCAGCTACCTGGTGCCGGGAAACCGCATCTGTATCGCCGGTTCGGTCAACATTTGATTAAAAAGGAAAATGTATGAACCGTCGCAACATGCTGAACAGTTTCAGAGCCAGTTAGCGAACTATGTGCCACAGTTCACTCCCGAATTTTGGCCGGTGTGGTTGATCATTGCCGGAGTATTGCTGGTTGGGATGTGGTTGGTGCTGGGGCTGCACGCTTTGCTTCGTGCTCGTGGCGTGAAGAAATCAGCCACCGATCATGGTGAGAAGGTTTATCTTTACAGCAAAGCGGTCAGATTATGGCACTGGTCGAATGCGTTACTCTTTGTATTGTTGCTGGCAAGTGGGCTGATAAATCACTTTGCGATGGTGGGCGCAACTGCGGTTAAAAGTCTGGTTGCGGTGCATGAAGTTTGCGGATTTTTGTTACTGGCATGCTGGCTCGGCTTTGTGCTGATCAATGCCGTTGGGGATAATGGTCACCACTATCGCATTCGTCGTCAGGGGTGGCTGGAACGAGCGGACAAAACAAACGCGATTTTATTTGTTTGGCATTATGCAGGGGGAAGAACATCCTTTCCCGGCAACAACACAGTCTAAATTTAATCCCTTACAGCAGGTCGCCTATATTGGTGTCATGTATGGATTGCTGCCGTTGTTACTATTGACGGGGCTGTTGTGTCTCTATCCGCAAGCCGTGGGAGATGTGTTTCCTGGCGTAAGATACTGGTTATTGCAGGCGCATTTTGCTCTGGCATTTATAAGCCTCTTTTTTATCTTCGGTCATCTTTATCTTTGCACCACGGGGCGTACGCCACACGAAACCTTTAAAAGCATGGTCGATGGCTATCACCGGCACTAACGAATGATCATTACACGAGCAGACCTGCGAGAATGGCGTATCGGAGCGGTGATGTATCGCTGGTTCCTGCGCCATTTCCCACGCGGCGGTAGTTATGCCGATATTCATCATGCACTGATTGAGGAAGGATATACGGACTGGGCGGAGAGTCTGGTTGAGTATGCGTGGAAAAAATGGCTGGCGGATGAAAACTTCGCGCATCAGGAAGTTTCCTCTATGCAAAAACTGGCCACAGATCCCGGAGAAAGACTATTTTGCAGTCAGTTTGCCCGCAGCGACGATCATGCTCGCATCGGCTGTTGTGAGGATAACGCCAGAATCGCAACCGCTGGGTATGCCGCGCAAATTGCCAGTATGGGTTATAGCGTGCGGATTGGAAGTGTCGGCTTTAACAGTCACATTGGCAGCTCCGGTGAACGCGCACGGGTTGCTGTAACCGGTAATTCTTCGCGGATAAGCAGCGCTGGAGATAGTAGTCGGATTGCGAATACCGGAATGCGAGTACGCGTTTGTACATTGGGTGAACGGTGTCATGTCGCCAGTAATGGTGACCTGGTGCAAATCGCCAGCTTTGGCGCAAACGCCAGAATTGCCAACAGCGGCGACAATGTACACATCATTGCCAGCGGTGAAAATTCAACGGTAGTGAGCACGGGCGTGGTCGACTCAATTATTCTCGGGCCAGGGGGAAGCGCCGCACTGGCATATCATGACGGCGAAAGAGTTCGCTTCGCCGTCGCCATTGAAGGTGAAAACAATATTCGAGCCGGAGTCCGCTATCGTCTTAATGAACAACATCAGTTTGTTGAGTGCTGATAGCTTTACCTTTAATCAAACAAAAG
>ENA-OQIG01000550-OQIG01000550.1-human-gut-metagenome-genome-assembly--contig:-NODE-550-length-20980-cov-2.430058_pt1 | contig 20980 bp, 28 predicted proteins | sample MGYA00242576_ERZ504741 | MGnify/ENA primary metagenome ERZ504741 (study PRJEB26092, sample SAMD00036436) | human gut metagenome | host: Homo sapiens | study: EMG produced TPA metagenomics assembly of... | reverse complement strand
GGACAGTATTGTGTTTCAATGCGTAATAAGAATGAAAGATGTTCGTAGGAGAAAAGAAAATCATTCTCAGCAACTTTGTCTTTGATGAATAAAGGTCAATTTTTATTTAACTATTCTCACTATTATTTGATTCAGTGATTTTTTTCTTCTTTGGAGAAACCAGTTTATGACCGGAATAAATGGACATGCCCATACATTATGCGACATACGGCTTGTACCAGAATGGCAGAAAAGAGAATAGACGTAAAAGTTCTTCAATATATTATGGGACACGCCCACATAGATGTAACAATGGACGCATATAACCATGTAAGTGAGATGTCCAGAATTGAGAGTGAAATCACAAGGCTGGAAAGCGTAGCAATTAGCTGACACCAAAAATTAGCACTCACATCTTGATAATGGAAGGCGATTTTTGTCTGGTATTGTAAAGTAGTGTCAGATCTGTCGTAAATTTGTGGGCAAAAATGATAAGAAATTTTGCTATGGTGGAAGCTTATGTAAATGAAAATATGTGAAATGCCAGAGATTTTTATGAAAATCGTTGGCGCTGATCCTTCCGGTCGGATGGAAAATGGATTAATGTGAAGAGTTTTAGATAAAAAATAATTCTAAAAAGTATATCTTTATAATGCAAGAGTATGATATAATTGGCTGTGAGTACTAAGAACTAAGGAAAAACCGTGTATGCTAAATAAAAACGATTTCTTAAAATATGCTTCAAAACTAGCCTTTCCAATCATGATCCAAAATCTGATCGGAACTCTGGTAAACATTGCCGATACGGTAATGCTTGGATATGTAAGCCAGACTGCCATGTCGGCGTCATCCCTTGCGAACCAGTATACTTTTATTCTTTTCTGTTTATATTATGGTATGGCCACGGGTGCTTCCGTTTTATGTGCACAGTACTGGGGAAAAGGTGATAAAAAGACAGTAGAAAGAATTCTCGGTCTGGCGGAACGAATCTCACTGATCGTTTCCCTCGTGTTTTTTGTGATTTCCTTTTCTATGCCAACTACGATCATGAAGATCTTTACAAGCAGTCCGGATACGATTGCTGCCGGCAGTGAATACTTAAGAATGATTTCATTTTCATTTATGTTTATGGGATTCTCTCAGGTTTTTATGAGTGCCCTTCGAAGTATCGGAAAAATAATGCTGCCCTCTGTCACGTACATTGTTTCGCTTTGTGTCAATGTAATTTGTAATGCCACCTTTATCTTTGGTCTGTTTGGACTTCCAAAGCTTGGCGTTACCGGTGTGGCTCTTGGTACTGTCATTGCCAGAATCACAGAAGTACTGATCTGCCTCGTCTACTCATTAAGAAGTTCCGATGTCAGATTCCGTATAAAATACTTCTTTGCGAAATCAGGTATTCTGTTCCAGGACTTTATGAAAATTGCTACCCCGGCTGTAATAAATGATGTTGTCTGGAGTTTTGCCAGTTCAGCATTCGCAGCAATCCTCGGCCATATTGGAGATGATATGGTTGCCGCAAATGCGGTTGCTGTTATGGTGGTAAATATTGGCGCGATCGCCTGTCGTGGTTTTGCCAATGCGACTACTATCATTGTCAGTCAGGAACTTGGTAAAGACAATATTGATGCAGCAAGAGAATATGGAAAGCGTATGCTCAGAATAACAATGGTTGTAAGTCTGATCGGATGCGTCATTATTCTGGCACTTCGTCCTCTGATACTGGATTTCTATCGGGATAAACTGACAGAGACGGCCATTTATTATCTTGGCATTTTTATAATTATGACAACCTGGCGCCTTGTGGGAGAAGGCATCAATACCTGTCTTATATGCGGCTGCTTCAGAGGTGGTGGTGATTCCAGATTTGGAATGATCATAGATTCCATATTTATGTGGCTTGTTGCAGTTCCACTCACCTTCCTTGCTGCATATGTCTTAAAATTGCCGCCTATCTGGGTATACTTTGTAATGACTCTGGATGAGTTCGAAAAAATGCCCGTGGTCTTCATACACTATATCAGAGGTAAATGGCTCACAAACATTACCAGAGATTTGGATTAAACAAACACCTTCAGACTATAATAAAATAGCTTGAAGGTGTTTTTTTTACAAATCAGCTTCTGAAATAAAACATATTATCAAATTTATAAGTCGCTATTACTTTTAATATCTTAAACTTTTTGTGGATTTATATGGATTTGCCTTGGAATATGGTATAGTAAATAAATGAAGGTAAATGAAATGGAGATATAATACAGGTTATGACAAAAATTTTAATCATAGAAGATGAAATACGTCTGGCAGATGTTTTATATGATTGGTTTCACAGTAAGAACTTTCAGGTAACTGTCTGCCATGATGGAATATCCGGATATGAGACCGCATTAAAAAATTCTTATGATGCAATTATTTCAGACGTAATGCTGCCAGGAATAGATGGCTTTTCCATAGTAAAAAATTTGAGGAGTATGAAAGTTAGGACACCGGTTATTATGCTTACGGCCAGGGTGGAACTACAGGATAAATTGCAGGGATTTGATGCAGGTGCAGAAGACTATCTTACCAAACCTTTTGAAATAGAAGAACTGGATGCACGTGTAAAAGTCCTGCTAAGGAAAAATGAAAAGGGAAAGGAAGAGGAAGAAGAAACCGGGGAGCGGCCAGATTTTGTACTGGAAAAAAACAGCCGTATATTGAAAAATTCGGTTGGAAATAAAAAGGTGAAATTATCAGGAAAAGAATATACACTGTTGTCTTATTTTGTGGAAAATTATAATCAGATATTGTCTAAAGAGCAGATTACGGTTCGAATCTGGGGATATGACACAGATGTAGAATACAATAATGAAGAGGTATATATTTCTTTTCTGCGCAAGAAGCTGAAATTTATTGAAACGGATACAGTGATTGAGACAGTCAGAGGTGTCGGGTATCGTCTCAGAGGGAAAAACGATGAAACAGTTTAAGAAGAAAATCATGGGACTTCTTCTGTTGATTTATATGATTGCGGCAATATTCATTCTGGCACTTTTGAATTTTTCTTATGTGCAGAATAATAAGAACAGTATTTCCAGGATTTTGAACATGAAATTTCAGATTGTATCCGATCAGAACGGAAATAAACAAGAGGAAGTTCCAAAGGAACAGGAAAGAATTAGTGGTGCCAGAAGTGAAAAAGTAACAGTAACGGAGCAAAAAGAAGACAGCTATGTCAAAAAGAGTTATCTTGTAGCCAAAGCAGAGGATGGGACATTATATGTTAAAAATATGCTGCCGGATACTGGATTTCAGAAGAGGAGATCATAGAAACAGCAGAAAAATTTCTGGAAACGAAAAAAACATCTGGGAGTTATGAAAATTATCAGTTTGAAATTTCTGTTCATAAAGGGGAATTGCTCATTGCCTTTGCGGATATCACATCTCTAAAGATGGAAGAGCAGAAATATTTCATTTTCTCATTGCTGGTAGCTTTCGTTTTAGGAATATTATGGATTTATCCGGCATGGAAAATTACAGGAAAAATAGTTGCACCCTTAGAGGAAGCAAACCGTTTGCAGAAAGAGTTTGTACTGTTTGCAGGACATGAACTGAAAACACCGGTTACAGTTATGAAGGCAAGTCTGGATATGCTTGAAAGAGAAGGAATTCACAGCAAATATCTGGATTATGCGGCAGAAGAAAATGAAAAAATGCGCAAACTGGTAATAGAGCTTCTGGACTATTCCAAAATGGAGTATCAGGAAGAAAAAAGTTTCCGGGAGAGCGTAAATTTCAGCCAGTGCATAGAGGGGATTTCTCTGGAGTTTGAGGCAATGGCTTTTGAAAAAGCGGTTATACTGATAACTGATATACAACAGAATCTGGTTATTGACGGCAACAAAGAAATGCTGGAGAGAATGGCAGAAACCCTTCTGGAAAACGCAATCCGGCATACAGAGGCCGGAAAAGAAGTAAAGATTGTCCTAAAGAAAGACGAGAAAAAGGTACGGCTGTCTATGGAAAACCAGGGCGAGGCTATTCCAGAGGAAGAACGAAGAAGACTTTTTGAAAAATTCTATCATGATTCAAACCCGGAAGAGGGGCATTATGGATTGGGTCTGGCTATTGCACAGTCAATTGCTGCAAAGCATCATACAGAGATAACAGTGATAAGCGAGAATGGATGGAACTGTTTTATAATAGACTTTCCGTTTTTTTACAGAAAATAAAAGATTTGTGAAAACCTTGTGAATTTGCTTGGAAATTTATTTTTTCAAGGAATTTTCAAGGTTTTTCTCATATAATCGTGTCCGTAAAAAAATTCTGATTAAGAAAGGGGCACAGTCAATGAAAAGAAAGCAGATAACTGCAATGATAACAACAATGACAATGGTGCTGGGAATCACAGCATGTGGAGCAGGAAACGTAAGCGCAGAGCAGGAGAATAAAGAACAGACAGAAATTGAAAGTATCTTAAATATTTCAAACAACGATGAAATTACATGGAGTTATGACAGTCAGTCAGATTCCTGGACAATGTCTGTAACATGCGCAGTTGCAAATCCGGAGCTGCCGGATTATCAGGGCGTTTCTGTAAATGTTCCTGGTGCATATGTAAAAGGAATTGATACAGATGGGGACGGAACGGAGGATGTAACAGGGAAAACTTATTCGGAAGAAGTAAATGGACAGCTCGTGATTGATGATAGTGCCAAAATTACGAATGCAAACGGACAGACCTATACTGCATCTACAGCACCGGTTATTATAAATACAGGAGCAGCAGGTTACAGTGCACAGGAAAATCAAAAGGCATCTTCCGGCAATGCGGCATATGGATATATCAATGTGGCATGTGGAAACCGTGGCAAACAGAGTACGGCAACGGATGAGAATGGGGAGGAATATTATACTGGTGATGCACCGCTCTGTCTGGTAGATCAGAAAAATGCAATCCGTTTTGTAAAGTATAATATCATTCTTGGAAACCTTCCGGGAAATACAGAATATTTCGTGTCTACGGGAGGTTCCGGCGGTGGAGCACATGCTGCAATGGTAGCAGCAACTTCTGACAATTCGGATTATTCCCGTATGAAGTAGAAGCAGGGGCAGTTGGAATCTATCAGAATGAAGATGGGACGTATTCGGAGACCATAGGATCAGAGAACACTGAAATTTCAGATGGAGTATGGGGATGCGTTGCATACAGCGCAATCACTTCTTTACAGGAAGCAGATATGGCAATGGCATTTGAATATTATCTTGATACGGATTATGAATTTAATACGGATTTTCAGAAAAAGCTGGCAGAATGCTGTCTAAGGAATATATGGAGTATATCAATGATCAGAATCTGAGTGTCAGCGAGTCGGCAGTGGATATTGATATCAATGGAGATGGGGATAAGGACGATGTAGTGGATCTGACGATAGAATATGATGTGGAAAAATATGCAGATACCAACGGATACGGTGGAACTTATCTTACGCTTTATCTGAAAGAATTTGAAAAAAATCTGGAATGGTATCTGGAAAATCTGGATTATGCAGATGACTGGACATGGTTTGACAGTGATGGAAATGCACTGAGTGATGAGAGTGTGTCACAGATGACAACAGAAGAGAAAGCTCAGGCATTTCTGGAAGGACGATATGCCAAAGGAGAATCCGGACAAAATGCAGGTCCAGGAGACGGAATGCCAGATGGAAATGGTCCGGATGGAAATGAAATGCCGGGTGAAAAGCCGGACGGAATACCGGATAGAAATGACTCAGATGGAGAAAAGCCGGATGGAGCACCAGCCGGAAGCATGCCAGGTGGAGAAACTTCGGACGGCAATGCTCAAGATGACCTGGTTACAAGTGGAATGGGAGATGAGGTCGGAACTCCGGATGCCGGAACTACACAGTCTGCAGGTACAAAAACAGATTCTTCAAACTACAGCAGTTATGAAGAAATGCTGGAATCTTATGAAAGTGATATCGCCTCTATCGAGGATGGTGACAAATACGGAAATAATATTGTAGACCTGTATAATCCAATTAACTATATTGGAGATGAAGATACAGAAAGCCCGACATGGACCAGAATTGTAATGGGTGCATCCGAAGGTGATATGTCTCTATTTGCGTCTATGAACATGCAGATTGCATGGCTTAACAGCGGAACAGATGCCAAACTGGAATGGCAGTGGGATGGTGGACATGTTCCGTCTGAAATTTTGGGGGAATCACTGGCACTTTATGTTGATGAAATGTATGGACAATATGTGGAAGGAGCTGTGGAAGTAACAAAAGCAGCGGCGCAGACTCAGACAGAAAACGGAACTGCCACAGAAGCAACAGGAACAAACATCAGCAGTTGGGTATCTTATGAGAATGGAGAGGTGAATTTTACTCTGAAAGATGCAGCTTCTTACAGAACAAAAGGAGCCAGCAAAGCAACTCCGGGGTTTGATGTTATGGATTATGGGCAGGAAACCTATGAATTTGGTTCTTCGACACAGGATGCGAGACATTTTGACAAGTATGTGTTGAAGGTACTGCAGGAAAATGCGGAAACGTTAAGTGAACTGTTTAATTCTGAAGAAAAATAACAGTAAAACGAAAGAAAGTTATTCGGTTATGAGCAAGTAGCGAAGCGGATTGCGAATATCCGCTTGATAGGAAGGTGATGAGGTCGTGGAATGCGATCTCATTATTATATGTGAACATGAAATAGCAGTAGGCAGAATGAAAGAGTTGGGGTAAAATAAGAACATATCTTTACAGCGCAGGCGGAGTGTCCGAAACAATAGAAGCTGCAAGGCTAGATAATCAGAAGAATACATTGAAAAACAAGCATATGCGGGAATGATACGAATCGTATCACGTATGTGAAAGAGCGTTTCTTTCATAGTTTTAAGCTTTTTGATAGGGTGGATGTACAGCCTCTGCTGTATAAATAAGCCAAGGCAGGTCGATAAGATATTAATGATATATGGAAATGATAAATCATTGGGAAATGGTTTATGGAAAGGGGACGGAAAATGACAGAAAACAGTTACAAGACACCCTGTGGCTGCATCCATTATTTTGTAAATATAATGGATAAACAGAGAATTACGTTAGTGTTCTTGCCGGGACTTACAGCAGATCACAGACTTTTTGAAAAGCAGATAGAATATTTTGAGAATAAACAGAATGTGTTTGTATGGGATGCACCATCACATGCATTATCCAGACCATTTGCAAATAGCTACAGACTATCTGACATGGCAGAATGGCTTTATAAAATTCTGGTAAAAGAAGAAATTTATAATCCCATCATTATCGGTCAGTCTATGGGTGGATATCTGGCCCAAATGTATATGGAATTATATCCGGATAAGATAACGGGGTTTATCTCCATTGATTCTGCACCGCTTCAAAAGTCTTATATGACTGCAGTGGAGATATGGCTTCTTGAAAGAGTAGAGCCATTATATAGAATATATCCATGGAAAGCTCTTCTTAGGGCTGGTTCAAGAGGGTGCTCTGAGACGGACTATGGTCAGAATCTTATGCGAAAGATGATGATGGCCTATGACTTAGATCATAAAGAATATGCAAGGCTAGCCGGTTTTGGGTACAGAATGCTTGCCGAGGCAATCAAAGCAGATTTACCATATCATATCAGTTGTCCGGCATTACTTATCTGTGGAGAAAAGGATAAAGCGGGCTCAGCAAAAAGCTATAATAAGAAATGGCATCAGAGGGAAGGTTTACCGCTTAAATGGATAAAGAATGCTGGTCATAATTCCAATACTGACCAGCCGGATGAAGTGAACAGACTTATAGAAAAATTTATCAGCGAGATAGATAGGAAAGGAGTGCCCGGATGAAATTAAATATACAGTGGAAAAAGTATTATATGGAATTGCATTGATAGTTATTAGTATAATATTGGCTGCCCTGCATTTTATTGTGGCTGGAAAAGGTATCGGATATTTTACTTCTGGCATTATTGCAGTTATATCGGTATTGGTAATGTTGGTAGGAACTTATATAACGTCAAGTGGAATCAAAAACTGTAAATGAAAACTTTCCTGAAGAATTCAGGAATGATGAAGAATTCGGCTATATGGCAGGATATGAACTATGGAAAAAACTAATCTTTGACAGATTCTGTGGGGAAATATATAGTAATAAAAATTATTGAAAAGAATGTTACACTATTACATATACATTACTGCGATTTCACAATTACAGATGATTTCGAACAGTCATATGACAGACTTTTTAATCAGGAGTAATTAATTCTTTGCATGTAACTTCTTATACTGTGAAGGATTCACTCCGGCTATTTCTTTAAAAACGCGGTTGAAGTGTGTGAGGTTGGAAAATCCGGTCAGTGTTGCAACCTCGGTGACATTCTTATCAGTTTCCTTGAATAAACGTTCTGCGTTCATTATGCGCGTGTGTTTTATATAGTCAACAACAGTACGGTTAGTATTTTTCTTAAATTCACGACAAAGATAGTAAGTACTTATATGAAACATATCTGCAAGAACATCAAGTGATATGTCATGTTCGTAGGCTGTGGTATTGAAAATGTATCAATCGAGAAAGTAACACCTAAGCTTATACCTTATTTTATTGGTTTAATAATATTACTTATGCTTATTACAATTATTCCAGAGCTGTCACTTGGAGTACCAAAGCTTATGGGATTAATTTAGTACAAAATAACAAGACTTTTTTCCTGATATTATATAAAACAGACATCCGGCCAGGTCACTTGATAGGACCTGACCGGATGTTTTGTTAGTTATCTTAGAATTCTGCTTTATTATTTATTTTGTGTTATAATAAGCTTTAGATTTAGATTTAGATTTAGATTTTAGATTTTGTTGAAGCTTTGTCTGTTACAGGGTGCAGGAAAAGACGATTTAAATGGGCATACAGACAGCTGACAACACAATAGAAATAAATAATGAAAGTAAGAAAAGGAATAAACAGAATGTTATATATAATGAGACATGGGAAAACAGACTGGAATGAACAGCATAAGCTGCAGGGAAGAACAGATATACCACTTAATGAAAATGGAATAGCTAATGGCAAAAAAGCAGCAGAAGAATATAGAGATATACATTTGGATATATGCTATTGCTCACCACTTAAAAGAGCAGAACAGACAGCCAGGATAGTACTCTCTGGCAGAAAAACGCAGGTTCCTGTTGTCATAGATGACAGACTTATGGAAATGGGGTTTGGTGAATATGAGGGAGTACAGAATAGTTTCAATATTTCAGATTGTAATGTAAATGTGTTATTTAGAAATCCAGACAGATATATAGCAGATAAGGGAGCTGAAAGTCTTGATGAGTTGTTTGAAAGAACAGGACAGTTCCTAGATGAAGTGATTCAGCCAGAGCTTGCAAAAGGAAGAGATATACTTATAGTTGGACATGGTGCGATGAACTCAAGTATTATATGTCAGATAAGAAATAAAACATATGCACATTTCTGGGATGAAGGAATTGAAAACTGCAGATTGAAGAGACTGATATAAAAATAATTAAAAATATATGAAATGTGCACATATAGCATATGAATATTCTTGTTAACATGATACAATGTTTACACTAAAATGTGTTAGAAAATATGCATATAATTGTTTGCACGTTGCAGTATTGGAAAAAGAGTTAAGTGGAGGATGCATATGAACATTTCATTTTTTTTACAACCTAAGTGTAAGGTAGCATATATATATAATAATGATACATTGAGGCAGGGACTGCAAAAGATGAATTATTATGGTTATTCAGCGATACCTGTGCTTGATGAGGAAGAACGTTATGTAGGAACTATAACAGAAGGCGATTTTTTATGGCATATATGCAGGATTAACCAGAATAATGGATTGAGTATAGATGTAAAGGAACTTGAGAAAAAGAAGGTCCATGAGTTGTATTTCAGAAGAAATTATCCTAGTGTTAAAGTAGACACATCTATGGAGGAACTTTTCGAGAAAATTACCAACCAGAACTTTGTTCCAGTTACAGATGACAGAGGCATATTCATAGGTATTATAACAAGAAAGGACATTATTACATATCTTTCAGCAAAGAAGAAAGAACCAAAGATGTCATATTCGTATCAGATTACAGTGTAAAATGTCAACTTACAATACCAAGCAGTTGACAATAAGCTTTCATACTTTTATACTTATTAGCATATAAGCGCTTGATATAAGCGTATTTTATGACAACAAGGGAGAGTATATGTATTATGTCAGAAACAGCTATTGAACAAATGTTGGATAATTGGAACGAAGAGCATATATTAACGAAGGAAGAGGCTCTTGATATACTTAATCTGCCGGATGATAAGCTTGATAAGCTTATAAGCACGGCATATGGATTGAGGTTAAAGTACAAAGGAAAGAAAGTAAGCATACAGCTTTTAACCAATGTAAGAAGTGGCAATTGTTCACAGAATTGTGCCTATTGTGCGCAGTCATGTGAATCACATGCGGATATAGAAAAGTATAGAAGAGTATCAGATGAGAAGCTTTATGGTGATAATGATCTAGTAGATGAAAAACATCTTAGCAAGACATTGCATAGGACTAAGTGGAATAAGCTTTACAGATGCTGAAATAGAAGATCTTGCACAAAGAATCCGTAAAATGAAGAAGAATGATACCCAGATATGTTGTTCTATAGGTTTTCTTACAGAAAAACAGGCAAGGATGCTTAAAGAAGCCGGACTTAACAGAATTAACCACAATCTTAACAGCAGCCGTTCATTTTATCCTAATATATGTTCAACACATACATATGATCAAAGGATTAAAAACATACATATGTTAAAAAATATTGGCTTTGAAATGTGTTGTGGTGGAATAATAGGCATGGGTGAAAGTAAGAGTGATGTTGTGGACATGCTTATGGATATCAGAGAAATCAATCCAGAATCAGTTCCTATTAATTTTCTTCTTCCTATAAAGGGAACAAGACTTGCAGACAGGGATATATCTGGACTTACTCAGGAGTACTGTCTGAAAGTTCTATGTCTTGCAAGACTTATGGTACCTAAGTCAGATATAAGATGTGCAGCAGGAAGAGAGGTATACTTTAAGGGTATAGAACCGACATTGTTTAAGGTGGTTGATTCAATATTCGCATCAGGATACCTTACAGCAGGTGGACAGGGAATAGATGATACAATTAAGATGATAGAACAGGCAGGATTCACAGGCGAAGTTGAGAGTACTGACAGATAAAAAATATAGTGATGTCAACGTAAGTGACATCACTATATTTTTATTCTTTATCCAGAGAGGTAATAGTCTGTGTGACTTCGTTAATAGCTTTTTTGATATCATCGCTTGCCTCGCCCATACCTCTTGCAAGCTTCTGGACTTCAACAGCAACAACAGCGAAACCTCTTCCGGTATCGCCAGCTCTTGCAGCTTCAATAGATGCGTTAAGAGCGAGTATATTCTGACGTTTACTAAAACCATCAATCTGTTTTACTTTATCATTGGCAGTCTGCAGCTGTTCGGCAGCATTGCTTATGCCGGTCTTTAATTCAGAAAGAATATGTGAATTCTGGTATGAAGTATAGCTTGCACGCACAAACATATTGATAACATCACCAAGAAGGTCAGCAGATGCGTGGATTTCTTCACTCGTCTTTACATTAACCTTTTGGAGTGCAGCTATATATTTATCTTCATCAATTCCAAGCTCTCTTGCAGTAGCACGGAACTTATTTTCATCAGGATGTTCAGGGAGAACCTGGCCGCCTATTATGCTTCCAAGTACTGTACCATCATCCAGTGTTATAGGAATACCAAAATCAACAAGTCCGGCATGGCAAGGATATACACCATGTCCTTCACGGTCACACTTTTCACATCGCTTTTTGCCTTCTGGACAACCTCTCGTCAGGTCTATACAGAACTCAGTGAAGTTATAGCAGTCGCTTATATATTTACCATCAGATCCGACAGCTACTGTAGCGAGTCCTGTACTTTTAGCCCAGTTAGACATAATCTGTTCGAACTTATTCATATCACAAAAATCTTGTATTTTCATAAAACAACACCTCCAGTTGTATTATTTATTGTAAAATAATATGATGCAGGCATTAGAATACCTACGCTCATAATATCATCAAAATATATCAGTAGATAAAATAAATTAAAGCTCTTTTTTATTATATAATTATATCGTCAAATTTGCTAGTTGAATTTATATCAAATTAGAAAATTAAGAGAATTAGAGAAAATAACTGATATCAATAATAAAAAAAGTCTGAAACAGACAGAGTTATGCAATTATTGACCTATTTGGGACATTTGGTAATATAATAAAATCTTCATAAGAAATGTTGGAAAAAAATGGAATTAAAGTCTGCAGTTATGTGGACTGTAATTTACTATGAGGATAAAGTAAATGGACAGCATGCATTATGAAGATTTATGTGAAAGAATGAAAAATTATAGAAAAAAGCTCGGCTTTAATCAGACTGAAATGGGGAAGAGGCTTGGTATATCTCAGGATGATTATTCAAAGCGTGAAAATGGGCATATTATTATATCTTTTAAAAATATAAAAGCATTGCAGGAGCTGGGTGCAGACATAGATGAGTTGGTGTGTGGAAGTAAGAATGATGTGCATACGGAAGATCTTGATATTATTATGAATGAATATGATGATAGCAGTAAGCCTTTTGCTATGAAAATTATTGCTGAAAGTATAATGCATTACCGTAATAATGATATATTAAGAGGAAAAAATGTAACCGATGATGATGTACTGCTTGATTATATGTTAAAGCAGTGGGATGGATTTTCAATGCTGGAATATGTAAGAACAGTTTTGCATTATTCGCAGGATACTATGTCCGAAAAACTTTGTCTGCCAAGGAAAAAATATCGTAAATATGAAAAGGAGCAGGAATATCCAGATGCTGAGGCACTTGTCCGCATGTATAACTTATATAACTGCAGACCTTCCATGTATCTTAATATGTATGACAGAAGATATTATGCCATGCAGTGTATATGGGTGGACTTCAGTAAGGAGCAGAAGGACAAGGTAAAGCAGATGGGATGTGCCGTTAAAAGTGTATTGTAAAATCAGCAGATGGAAAAGACCTGCTTATAATAAATATTATGAATTTATCAGGTAAAGATAAAGCTGCCCTCTGGTCAGATCTGGATTATATCAAGGTCTGACCAGAGCTTTTTATATTTTGTGATGCATTTGAAATATTATAAATGTATGAAACAGATGTAATGTAGGTGTAATAATATAGGTACAATAACACTAAAAAATATAGAATCGGTGCAAGAAATATGTTAATATGATATAAAATGAAAAATAAACGATGTACTATAAGAAATGGGGACTATAAACTACAATGAGAACAGTACAACAGCTTTATGATGATAAAAGAGATAAAGTTATTATTGATATAAGAGATAAAGAAGAATATGATAAGGAAACTATGGATTCAGCTGTCCAGTATTTCTGGGAAGATATGATGAATGACCTTAAGATGGATAATATAAGTGGAAGAGAGAAGTTTCTTAACACATACTCAAAGAAGTTCCTATATATCTGCTATGTTATTCAGGACAGAAAAGTGAAGAACTTGAAGATACACTTGAACAGATGGGGTATGAGGCATATAGCATAGATGGTGGATTTGTGGCATATCTTAAGTGGAAGTTCACAGAATATATAAAAGAGGATGAGAATGAAAACGCCAATGAAGCAAAAGACCGTGTTAAAGAGATAGAAAGAAGCATAGTAAAGAAGTTCAGAAAGCCTATATGGAGAAAGTTCACACAGGCACTTAACGAATATGATCTTATACAGGATGGAGATAAGATAGCAGTCTGTATATCAGGTGGTAAGGATTCTATGCTTATGGCGAAGCTCTTTCAGGAACTTAAAAGACATGGAAAGAATAACTTTGACCTTGTTTTTCTTGTTATGAATCCAGGATATAATGAACTTAATTATAATGTTATACTAAACAATGCAAAGATTTTAGACATACCTGTAACAGTGTTTAAAACAGAGATATTTGATACGGTAGTTGATATAACTGAATCTCCATGTTATCTATGTGCAAGAATGCGCAGAGGATATCTTTACAGCAAAGCAAAAGAGCTTGGATGCAATAAAATAGCACTTGGGCATCATTATGATGATGTTATAGAAACTATTCTTATGGGAATGTTATATGGAGCACAGATACAGACTATGATGCCAAAGCTTCATAGCACGAACTTTGAGGGAATGGAGCTTATAAGACCTATGTATCTTATAAGGGAGGCAGATATTATTCACTGGAAGGACTATAATAAGCTTCAGTTTATACAATGCGCATGCCGTTTTACAGAAGCTGCGCCTCATGTGGTGGAACTGGAAAGGGTTCTAAGAGGGCTGAGATAAAACAGCTTATCAGGGATTTAACGAAGGTAAGTCCATATATAGAGAAAAATATATTCAGAAGTGTTGAAAATGTTAATCTGGATACCGTTATTGCATATAAGCAGCACGGAGAAAAACACAGCTTTCTGGATACTTATGAGAATAATAAGCAGGCCGCAGGCGATGAATAGAATAAATTAAAATAAGCTGTTAAATACAATGACAGGAGAGGAAGATAAATATGGCAGTAGCACGTTATAACTGTGATTATTGTAATAATATGGTATATGATGAAGAAATGGAAGAATATGTATGCGATGTAGATATGGATGAGGATGACTATGCCAGATTGTTGACATCGGAATACAGAGAATGTCCGTACTACCAGAGCAATGATGAATATAAAGTAGTAGACATCAGATGTAGGCGAGATGTCTGATTTGTTCAAAAAATAAAAAAGAGAAAAGAGGAAAAAGAAGAAAGAAGGTGAAAATAATTGGATGATAAAAGATACGCAGTGCTTATAGATTCAGATAATATTTCGTCAAAGTATATATCAGATATATTGGATGAGATGACTAAATATGGCGTTATAACATATAAGAGAATATATGGAGACTGGACAAGTACGCAGGCTAACAAATGGAAGAAGGAACTGATGGAGAATTCCATAACACCTATCCAGCAGTTCCGCAATACAGTTGGAAAAAATGCAACAGATTCTACACTTATAATAGATGCCATGGATATTCTTTATACGAATAATGTAGATGGCTTTTGTATAGTTTCTTCGGATGGTGATTTTACAAGACTTGCAAGCCGCCTAAGAGAATCAGGAATGGATGTTATAGGTATGGGAGAGAATAAAACACCACGTTCGTTCAGGGCAGCATGTTCAGTGTTTACAGATCTTGAACTTTTAAGAGAACAGGCGCATGAAGATGAGCCGGATAGTAAGCATGTTAAGAAAAAAGCAAGTAAATAATATTATAAAGCAATCAAAGATAGAAAATGCTATTATAGAGATAATTCAGGAAAATGATAATAAGGGTAAGCAGACCGGGCTTGGAGAGATAGGAAGCAGACTTCAGAAGAAATATTCTGATTTTGATGTGAGAACTACGGTTACAGTTCGTTGTCTACATTTCTTGAAGAAATGAACAGTCTTGAGCTTAAGAAATTTAATAACACAGTTCTTGTACGGCTTAAAGAAGATAAGAATATGAAGGAAAAGGTTACAGAATATGCTGTTAATTATGTTAAGTCAAGTGATAATGGAGTTGAGCTTGGAGCACTTGGACAGAAGATACATATCAATTATCCGGACTTTAAGGTAAGAGAATATGGCTATTCTACATTGACAAAATTTATAATGGGAATAAAATGTCTTGTTATAAGAGTGACAAGCGAAAACAGAAGAATGGTGTATATAAAGGAATAAATATTTCGCTTAATAAAATAATAGGAAGCTGATAAATAAAAATATATTTTTATATTTTGGATAGCTGCATTGTTTAATGATTATATATGGAAAGGAAGTATTAAAACAATTATGAATAAAATAGCAAGTTTTACAGTTAATCATCTCGATCTTTTAGCAGGGGTATATGTATCAAGAAAAGATTATCAGGGAGATGTTGTGCTTACAACGTTGGATTTAAGATTTACAAGACCGAATGTAGAGGCACCTATGGATACAGCAGGCATACATTCAATAGAACACCTTATGGCTACATTTTTAAGAAATAATAAAGAATGGGCAGATAAAACTATATATTTTGGACCTATGGGATGCCGTACAGGGTTTTATGTGATATTTGCAGGTGACCTTAAGTCAGAGGATATACTTGAGGTGCTTAGAGAAGGTGCAGAATATGTACTTTCTTATGAAGGCGAGATTCCAGGTTATTCACCAAGAGATTGTGGTAATTATCTTGATAATAACCTTACACTTGCCAAGTTATATATGAAGAAGTTCAAGGAAGAGGTGCTTGATAATCCGGTTCCTGAGAGACTTAATTATCCACAATAATGATTGTATGGCAATCAGCTGATGAAATAGTTCACGTATCTTCATAATAAACAATAGTTGTAAAAAGTGGCTTGAGTGTTTTGTACTCAAGCCACTTTTGTATGTTTTTCGTTAAATTTATTATTGTATTTAAAGAAAAGACAGCTATATAAGTCGGTGATGCCTGAATCCTCTGACTCCGACATCATATTATTTATACTTCGAAAAGAAGATCTCCATAGCTTGGGAATGGCCAGAATTCTTTATCTACGATCATTTCAAGCTTATCAGCAGGAGCTCTTAACTCATCCATAGTAGTCTTAACTTCATCTCTGAAATATGTAGCCTGTGCAACAACATCATCAATTGTAGAAGCAATAGCTGTAACATCAATGAGGTTCTTGTAAGCCTTCTTCATATCCTTTAAGTATCCAGATACTTCTGTAAGAAGTTCTTCCTGAACTGAAGCATCAGCACCAGCTTCCTTAACAGTAAGAACTGAATTAGCAAGCTCTGTTGTGTAAGAAATAACTGAAGGAATAATCTGCTTTCCAGCCATATCAATCATTGTCTTAGCTTCGATGTTTATAGCCTTTGCATAGGCTTCATACTTAATCTCAGCTCTTGACTTTAATTCAGCCTCTGTAAATACACCAAAGCTTTCAAAAAGCTTAACGGCCTTAGGAGTAGTAAGGGCAGGAATAGCCTCAACCATAGATCTGATATTTGGAAGACCTCTTCTTTCAGCTTCTTCTACCCATGCATCTGAGTAACCATTACCATTAAATACAATTCTATGATGGTCAGTAAAGAGTTTCTTGATAAGATCATGAACAGCCATATCGAAGTTTTCTACTCCATCAAGCTGGTCAGCAATTTCCTTAAAGCTTTCTGCAACGATTGTGTTAAGAACTACGTTAGCAGGAGCAATTGAATCTGATGAACCTACCATACGGAATTCAAACTTATTACCAGTAAATGCAAATGGTGAAGTTCTGTTTCTATCAGTAGCATCCTTGTTGAGGTCAGGAAGTGTAGAAGCACCTGTCTTTAACTTACCCTTCTGGATAGAGCTTGTAGCATCACCCTTATCAATAAGCTGCATAACAACATCCTCAAGCTGCTCACCAAGGAACATAGAGATAATAGCTGGAGGTGCCTCATTAGCGCCAAGTCTGTGGTCATTACCAACGTCAGAAGCAGATTCTCTTAAAAGATCAGCGTGTTTATCAACAGCCTTCATAACAGCACCGAGTACAAGTAAGAACTGGATATTTTCGTGAGGTGTCTTGCCAGGTTCGAGAAGGTTGATACCATCATCAGTTGTGATTGACCAGTTATTGTGCTTACCAGAACCATTAACTCCGGCAAATGGCTTCTCATGGAGAAGGCATACAAGACCATGTCTGTAAGCAACTTTCTTCATAACCTCCATCATAAGCTGGTTGTTATCAGTAGCAATATTGCACTGTGCATATATAGGAGCTAATTCATGCTGTGCTGGAGCAACTTCATTATGCTGAGTCTTGGCAGATACGCCGAGCTTCCATAATTCTTCGTTGATATCCTTCATAAATGCAGCAATTCTTTCACGGATAGAACCGAAGTAGTGATCATCAAGTTCCTGTCCCTTTGGTGGCATAGCACCGAATAATGTACGTCCAGAGAAGATAAGATCCTTTCTCTGAAGATATTTTTCTCTATCTACTATAAAGTATTCCTGTTCAGCACCAACAGAAGGAGTAACCTTCTTAGATGTTGTGTTACCAAATAATTTTAATATTCTTAAAGCCTGCTCGTTAACAGCATCCATTGAACGAAGAAGAGGTGTCTTCTGATCAAGAGCTTCTCCTGTATAAGAACAGAAAGCAGTAGGGATACAAAGTGTTGCACCCTGTGCACCTTCACGAACGAAGGCTGGTGATGTGCAATCCCATGCTGTATATCCTCTAGCCTCGAATGTAGCACGAAGACCACCTGAAGGGAATGATGAAGCATCTGGCTCGCCCTTTATTAATTCTTTACCAGAGAATTCCATAAGAACCTTTCCGTTTTCATTAGGTGCTGAAATAAATGAATCATGCTTTTCAGCAGTAGTTCCTGTCAAAGGCTGGAACCAGTGTGTGTAATGAGTTGCGCCTTTTTCGATAGCCCAATTCTTCATTGCATTAGCGACAACATCTGCATCAGTAATATTTAATTCCTGAACACCTGCAATTGCTAATTTAAGATTTTTGTAAACGTTTTTTTGGTAAACGTTCTTTCATAACTGCGTCATTGAACACATTTTCGCCGAAGATGTCAGCTACATTGAATTTTTCGCTCATAACTTTTTCATCCTTCCTTTTCATAGATTATTATTCTATTAGTAAAACTAAAAAGGCATCCACATATACACACATATTAATATGTATAACATGAACGCCTTTGTTCTACCTTATTTGATTAGTGACAACTATCTAATCGTTGTCTGTAAATAAAATAACTCATTACTGATAATAATGCAAGTTCTTTGCAAAAAATTTTAAAAAATAAAGAATAATTATTAATGTAATGATTATTGTACTATTTCTATTCTAATGAGGCTTCTCCAATATACATTCCATGTACAATAAATCTCTGTTCTCCATCGTTGGTACAGGTTGAGAGTGTTATAACCTGTGAAGCATTGGAAACATCAACGCCTGGTATTCGTACATAGTATTTGGCTTTCATATTAGCTGCGTAATCTCTCATTGATGCGAGAGTAGGGAAGTTAAATGTATAGGTGTCACTTATAGCTTCACTTATATAACAGCTAAAAATTTTGTATTCTTTAATAACATTGCCAGTATATATGTAAAAAACATTGTTACCGGCAGAGTTCCAGAAAGAATAATTCTGATAGCTTTTAAGCTTTCCGAACATGGCACCATTTCTCATATTATGTCCGTAGATGATTACATGACTGGCTGATAGCCCGCCATTGATTCTATAATCCTCAAAGAGACATCCATTAGCACTATATTCCTTGTTAAACGTGTGCGTAAGATAATAATCATTATCATCACCCTGAACCATAGGAAGCCTGCAGTCAATGGAAGGTATATACATATAACCAATACCCTGTGAATTGATATTAAGCAATGCTTGATGATTATATGTAAATGGAATTTCAACAGGCTGCTCATCTTCACCTATAGTAACCTTGGTATGTGAATCTTCATCTAGAACATCCTGGTTTATATTATCATATATAACGTCCGCTTTGTGATAAGCTAGGAATATATTGATAAGATTGTATGCTGCAAAAATAAATACGGCAGCAGATATAACAAGTACAATATGGCGTACAATATTAGATCTTTTCTTTGCTTTTTCCTGTCTGTCAAACACAGCATCAGCATCATCTTCATCTATATCATCTTTATCTGTATAATCATCGTCAGCATCGTAATCAGGCGAATCAATATCATAATCATCGTTTAATATGCTGTCTTTATCACTATCAGAACAGCCATCGATAAAATCCTCATTTTCGGTGTCTATTATTTAAATTGTCTGATTTATTATCATTATTATAACTGGTATTCATGAAATCAAGCCTTTCCAGCTGAGCCGAAAAGATTTATCTTTTCACGGACAGTTTCCTTTATAGCTTCACATCCAGGAGCAAGAAGTTTTCTTGGATCAAAACCTTTTCCTTCAAGATCCTTACCAGCTCAATGTATTTTCTTGTAGCATCAGCGAAAGCAAGCTGACATTCAGTGTTAACATTGATCTTGCAACGCCTAAAGAGATAGCTTTCTTGATCATATCCTCTGGAATACCTGTACCACCATGTAATACTAAAGGCATGTCACCGACTTTTTCTTTAACAGCCGCAAGAGTTTCAAAGCTTAATCCTGGCCAGTTAGCCTGGGTACTTACCATGGATATTACCGATACCAGCAGCAAGCATAGTTACACCAAGATCTGCGATTGCTTTACATTCATCAGGATCGGCACATTCTCCCATACCGATTACACCATCCTCTTCGCCACCGATAGAACCTACCTCAGCTTCAAGTGATAATCCTTTTCTTTGCAGATAGTTACTAATTCTTTAGTCTTTTCAATATTCTCATCAATAGGATAATGTGAACCGTCAAACATGATAGATGAGAAACCGGCATCAATACAGTCAAAGCAAGCTTCATATGTTCCATGATCAAGATGAAGTGCTACAGGAACTGTAATCTTAAGATCATCTATCATTGCGCTTACCATGCTTGCAACAGTCTTAAAACCAGTCATATATTTACCAGCACCACATGAAACACCAAGTATAACAGGTGAATTCATCTCCTGTGCTGTAAGAAGGATAGACTTTGTCCATTCAAGATTATTGATATTAAACTGTCCAACAGCATATTTACCATCTCTTGCTTTTTCTAACATTTCTTTTGCTGAAACTAACATAAATATAAACCTCCTGATAATTAATTATGAGTACAGTTTTTACCGTCCCACTCTTTTGTTCATTATACATTAAATATACTAAAAAGAAAAGGAAATAGTTAGAAATAGTCTTATTGAAATACAATGTCGATTTATATATATATAAAGAT
>ENA-OQIG01000549-OQIG01000549.1-human-gut-metagenome-genome-assembly--contig:-NODE-549-length-21108-cov-5.410371_pt1 | contig 21108 bp, 17 predicted proteins | sample MGYA00242576_ERZ504741 | MGnify/ENA primary metagenome ERZ504741 (study PRJEB26092, sample SAMD00036436) | human gut metagenome | host: Homo sapiens | study: EMG produced TPA metagenomics assembly of... | reverse complement strand
TTAAATTACTGTTTCATGATAAATTATGTTTTTTTAGTTTATATTCGTAGCGACAAAAATTAAAATAAATAAATCTAATTAACGATAGTCTTGTAACTTTTTCTCGTACAAAAATGATAAATAACTATTTAGAGCGGCAAATTAAGGAAAATTTTTCTTATCAGCAACTTTTGAGCAAGAAATAGCTGTAAAATCTCTTTCGGAGTTTCTACTTTCTACGGCTAATGATACGGTTTTTGTGCTTCGTGGATATGCGGGAACAGGAAAGACTTCTCTTGTCGGGGCCTTAGTGAAAGCGATGGATAAGTTACAACAGAAATCGGTTTTACTGGCTCCTACGGGAAGAGCGGCTAAAGTATTTTCTGCTTACGCAGGACACCCGGCTTTTACCATTCATAAAAAGATATACAGGCAGCAGTCTTTTTCGAATGAAGTAAGTAATTTTTCAATTAATGATAATCTGACTACTCATACATTATATATTGTAGATGAGGCTTCCATGATTTCGAATGAAGGTTTGTCCGGTTCGATGTTCGGTACCGGACGTCTGTTGGATGATTTGGTGGAGTTTGTCTATTCCGGTGTAGGGTGTCGTTTATTGTTGATGGGAGATACGGCTCAGTTGCCTCCGGTAGGAGAAGAGCAAAGTCCGGCACTTGCTACCGAGGCATTGAAAGGATATGGACTGAATGTCATAGAGGTTGATCTCACACAGTGTACGTCAGGTTCAGTCGTCCGGTATTTTATGGAATGCCACTCAGATTCGGCAGTTGATTGCTGAAGATGAGTGTTTTTCGCTGCCTAAGATAAAAGTAAGCGGATTTCCGGATATACAGGTGGTACGTGGCGACGAATTGATCGATACCCTGACCGGCTGCTACGAAAAAGACGGAATGGACGAGACGATTGTGGTATGCCGTTCCAATAAACGGGCTAACATATATAATAAAGGTATACGTGCTCAGATTCTTTACAGGGAAGATGAACTGAATACGGGTGACTTACTCATGGTAGCGAAGAATAATTACTTCTGGACAGAGAAGTATAAAGAAATGGATTTTATAGCGAACGGAGAGATTGCTGTGGTTCGTCGGGTGAGGCGTACTCGTGAACTGTATGGTTTCAGGTTTGCTGAAGTACTTCTTGCGTTTCCCGATCAAAATGACTTTGAGTTGGAAGCTAATTTGTTGCTTGATACGCTTCATTCGGATGCACCTGCTTTACCCAAAACAGAAAACGACCGGCTTTTTTATTCTGTACTTGAAGACTATGTGGACATCACCGTCAAGCGGGAGCGAATGAAAAAAATGAAAGCTGACCCACACTACAATGCTCTACAGGTGAAATACGCTTATGCGGTGACCTGTCATAAGGCGCAGGGCGGGCAATGGCAAAATGTTTTTCTTGACCAGGGGTATATGTCGGATGAGTATCTGACACCTGATTATTTCCGTTGGCTGTATACAGCTTTTACGCGTGCATCGAAAACTCTCTATCTGGTGAATTATCCGGAAGAGCAAATAGAGTGACCGGACTATAAATAAGACAGGGAACCCATCTCGGGCTCCCTGTTTCTTTTGTGTAACTTAATTTATTGTCAGTGCATGAATATGAATCTCGTTGTTTAGCGGAAGTTGTTTGGGGTAACGTAATTGCCTCCATCATCATTGGTGTCGGCTACGTCCCACCATAAACGAGTTCCCTGTGTATCTACATCTTTCGGACGGTTCGGGTTAGATACTTCACTGTCCGGGTATCTCAGGCGTTTGATGAACTTCCCGTTTGCAACTTCACCCCCTGAGTTGTTGCCTCCTTTAGGTGTTTTCATATAGCGGGGATAGTCTGTACGGCGGAACTCTGCCCATCCTTCGTTACCGTTGGGATATACGGCAATCCATTTCTGGGTGATGATTTGTTCCAACTGTGCTTCTCTGTCACCACTCTTGAAGGCTTGTAAGCCTTTCAATCCTTCCATGTATTTGCTGATCTTTTCTTGTCCTTCCTCGTCAGCACCAATCTGATAGTAGTTGAAGGAAGCTTCAATGCCTTCCTTATAGAGATTTTCAGCGGTACCTTTAGCACCGGCCCATCCTCGGAGAGCGGCTTCTGCCCGAAGGAACAGGCTTTCGGAGTAACCCAGCCATACTATTTCGCGTGCATAACACCACCAATGTTTGCGGTCGAGTTTTTTCTGATCTTGCTTGATGAATACACGGCTTGGAGAATAAGTCGTTGTGTAGCTTCCTCCCAATGAAGTCTCACCGTTTTCGCAACCATTGAAGTCTTTTGTCATGTCTTCTTTGGGTTCGGTTTGGTTCAGGTCCTCAAGAGCGGTCGGTCTCCACCACAATATTTCGCAACGTGGGTCGAGAATGGTCGATTGTTCTTTATAAGCTCGTTCCATTTCTTTGGATAACACTACGTTAGCACTCCAGTTGTACAGAAGTGTGTAGATGTTTTCGTTACCACCCGTGATGTACGAGTATTTGGGAGTCTGCTTCATATTATCATCATCGCTTTGCATCAATCCGGCAGGGTCGGCCATGGCTTTCTTCACCCTGTTCTTTAGCAAGTTGGGGATCTACATTCGATACACGTAGTGCCAATCGTAAACGAAGGGTATTGGCAAAACGAAGCCATTTGTCTTTGTCGCCTCCAAAGCACTTGTCGTTTTCACCCAGGCTGTATTGTGCAGTAGAAGGAGTGTTGTGCAGTGCAGTGATGGCTGATCGAGCATTTTAAAGATAACGTCGTATACATCTTTCTGATCCATGTATTTCACTTTCTCGTCTGTGGGCATTGCACCTTTTACGTAGTATTCCAATGGAATGGCTCCATAAGTGTCTGTTTGCATAGAGATCAGGAATGCGTAGTAGATACGGGTCATATAGAACGCATTGTGATAGCGTTCTTTTCCGCAGAACCAGAATGTTTTGATCAACTGACTGTATTCTTCTACAGTGCGGTTATCGTAGAAGTGCTCCCAGCGTCTTTTGGACCATCCGTCGTTATAACCTAGGTAGGCGAGTTGGTCACGAATCCGCTAACGTTGTTGGCAAAGTAAGCAGCGTAGATGTCATGAGTCAGGTTGGTCGTAACCTGATAATCATTATACAGTCCTTCGTAAGTCAGGTTGGCGAACACCGAACCGATGGCGCTTTCCGTGCCTTGAAGGCTTTTCAGTGCACTGGGTGTCAGTTCGTAGTCGATATCGATTCCGTCAGGTGTGGCACCGATTATTTCCGGATCGTATACCGGTGCGTAGGGATCGGTATTCATTCTTCGAAATCATTACATGCAGCCAGTCCTAACAGGAGAGTGCACATGGCAAGCGATTTGTATATTTTGATTTTCATACTATATCTTTAATTTATAAAATTAGAAACCAAGGTTAACTGAGAATCCGAATGTACGGGTATAAGGTACAGCCATAAAGTCGATGGCTTGAGAGAACATGGTTGTGTCGTAACCACCTTCCGGACTTGTTCCCGGAGTATGTTTCAACAGATAAGCCAGGTTACGTGCTACGAACGAAACATTCAGCGAGTTGATCGGCGTTTTCTTCAGCATGCTTTTGGGGAATGTATAGCCGATGGCCAGTTCCTTCAGCTTGATGAAAGAAGCATCATAGATAAAGTCTTCTGCGTTCTGTGCTCCGTAATAGTTGGATGCTGAGATCTTCTGAGTATTGGGTGTTCCGTCTTCGTATACACCCGGGAAGATCATCATAAAGTTATCGCTTTCTCCACGATTCATAGTACGTTTAGCCATACCCGAGCCTGTTGCGTTCATTTCGGAGATAGAGATGATATCGCCACCGAATTTCATATCGAACATGGCCGACAGTGTAAAGCCTTTGTAGGTGAACGACGGAGATACAGACATCAGCAAGTTAGGCTGGATGTTGCCGATAGGTTTAGCCAGGCGTTCGTCAGCATCTGTGGTCGTCATAGGCAAGCCGTTCTCTTTATTTATAATGATGTTGCCCTGTTCGTCACGTTTGTAGAGAGTCTTGGCATAGATTTCACCCAATTTGTGACCCGGGCGTGCACCTACGTTGATCGGGAAGTTAGAGTCGCCATTGAAGTAGATGTAGTCTACACCGTCGGCCAGTTTCTCTACGTTCGATACGTTCTTGGCCAGATTGACATTCAGATCGAAAGAGAAGTCTTTCAATTGTACCGGTGTAGAGTAGATCATCATTTCGAAACCTTTGTTGGTGATCAGACCGGCATTGACCCATTTACCTCCACTCCAGGGAGCAGCGGCGGGCACTTTCATGATCTGGTTCTTCGTGCGGCTATAATAATAGGTAAAGTCAAATCCCAAACGGTTGTTGAGGAACTTCATATCCAAACCTGCTTCGTAAGAAGAAGAGATTTCCGGTTTCAGCTGGTCGTTCATTTTCACGTTCGATTTGCTTGGAATCAGCTCACCTTTTTCAAATTTAAATCCGTACGTATTGTATAACTGATACGGGTCCGTATCTTTACCTACTTGTGCGGCAGACAAACGTACCTTGGCGAAAGTCAGCCAGTTGGGCAGTGTTTTGTCCAGTGAACGGACAAAATCAGAAACGACAAAACTTAAGTTGGCAGACGGGTAGAAGAAAGAGTTGTTCTTTTTCGGCAGTGTAGACGACCAATCGTTACGGGCAGTCAAGTCTAGTGACAGATATTCTTTCCAAGAGAGTTGCAAAGATCCGAATACTGAATTTGTTGCGCGTTCATGTCCGGTTTCTCCGGCAGTGTTCAGCATATTGGCTGCATTGAAAATCCATTGTCCCTTATCCAGCATATTGCGTACGCCGGCATTCAGTGATTCATAATTCTGGTACATGAAGTTACCACCTACCGTGAATCCCAGACGGAAATTGTCAGTCAGCTGTTTGTCACCCATCAATACGATTTCTGCGTTCGATTCGAAGAAATTCTGCTCCTCGCGGTTCATTTCGTCATCGGTGATATCTTTGATACTGCTCTCACCGTTGATACCGTCACCTGCGTTCGTTTCTTCGATTCGGGTACGATAATAATCGAATGCATATTTGGCAGACAAGTGCAACCAGTCAGTAAAGTTGATTTTCATTCCATAATATCCGAATGCTCTCCAACGTTCGTCAGAGTTGTGGCGCTGGTTCAAGACGTAATAAGGGTTACGGATACCGGCAGTAGGACCTGTCCAGTTTACGTGTGCATTGCCATCTGTCGAATATTGTTTCAGGTCGTTCAGGCGAATATTGTTAGGAATACCCATCAATTGAGCGATTGCTCCGTAAGTACCGAAGTAAGGACGATCTTCTGCTTTGGTACGTGAAAGTGAAATCTTTCCGTCCATAGAGAGATATTTGTTCATTTCCATTCCGGCATTCAGGTCGAGGTTGATTCGGTTGAGCTTCTCGTTCGGGAATACGCCCTTATTGTTCGAGCTGCCGAAAGAAGCACGAAAGTGCGATTTATCTGTTACGTTGCTCACCGATACATTGTGGTTTTGCGCGAAACCGGTATCGAAGTAATCTTTCAGTTTGTTGCCGTATTTAGAGAATGCATAGGTATCGCCGTTCCAGGCTTTCTGCATGCTTCCGTCCAATACCGGTCCCCAACTGGAAGAGTCTGTCGGATCATATTTGGCATAATATTGAGACAGAGGATTCTTGTTTTCATCCTGAGTCACAATGTGGCCCTGTCCGTAACGATCTTGCATTTCAAGAGTTTCGGCTACCTGGCTCCAAGTGAAGTTGCCGCTATAGCGTACTCCGAATCCATCTTTCTTGCTACCTTTTTTGGTTGTGACCAAGATCACACCGTTACCGGCACGCGAACCGTAGAGAGCGGCGGCATTCGGACCTTTCAGTACAGAGATCGATTCAATATCTTCCGGGTTGATATCGACGGATGAACCACCACGGTCGACACCACCGTAATAGGTGGCATCCGAGTTATTATTGTCACTGAACGGTACACCGTCTACAATCCAGAGCGGCTGGTTGTTATCTGCGAGAGAAGAGTTACCGCGGATTGTAATCTTGGTAGAACCACCCAGGCCAGTTCCGGCTGTATTCATTTGCAGACCGGCTACTTTACCTTGCAATGCACTGGTCACTGAAGGATCCCCTGTCTGGTTCAGTTGGTCGCCTTTGATTTCCTGTACGGCATATCCTAACATTTTCTTCTCACGTTTGATGCCCAAAGCGGTTACAACCACTTCACTGATCATCTGGGTATCTTCACTCATCGTTACATTCAGAATGCTTTCTTTAGCGGGCAACACTTGTTGTTTGTATCCGATATAGGAGAATACGATTTCAGCTTTCGGATCATTGACAGTCAGGGTGTATTTACCCTCCAGGTCGGTAATGGCTCCTGTGCTGGTACCCTTAACAGATACATTGACGCCGATCAGCGCCTCGCCGTTAGCATCTACAACCGTACCGCTGATCTGACGTTTGGCCGATGCCTGAACCGGATCCTGTTGTTTGGAAGCCTGGGACAGATAAACAATGTTATCTTCGATTTTGTATGTCAGGTTTTTGCCTTTGAGCGCAGTATTCAACAGTTGTTCCAGGCTTACATTCTTTACGTTCAGATTCTCAATCGGCATGTTTGACGATTGGTCATCATAAAAGAATTGATACTTAGACTGAGATTGCACCGTTTTGATGACTTGCCCCAATGTAGTGCGGGAAGTTGAAAATGTGAATTGTGCAAATGACCACTGGATAGGAGCGGCAGCTAAAAGAAGAACCAGCGATGCTTTGAGCAGCCTGGGTCTTTGAAATAGGATTTTGTTTTTCATTGACTATAATTAAATTAATTAGTTAACTTTAAAAACATACAAGGTTTAAGCATTGTATTTATAATATAAGTCAACGGCTTTTGTACCCTTGATGTTAATAAAACAAGTGTCCCGAAAGAAACACTTACTTCAGTTACTAACTTTTTTGAGAATTATTTTATATGTCCCTGAGGATGCGTACGTGTATCCGTATTGGATTCTGGGTATGCACCTCAGGGATATGAGTTGTCTAAAGAGAGAGGACTATTTCATCTTGGAGAATGAATAGGGGGCATCATCATCGTTGATGCCTCTGTTGAGGTTGGGGTGTGAACCCATTTTGAATTCAATGGTTCCGCCTTGCAGCAGATCGGCATGTTTCAGATAGTTCCGGGTTGATTCTTGCCCGTTGACCCGGAGGGATTCGATATAAAGATTCTCCTTACTGTTATTCTGTGCATCGATCACAAGATTATTGCCATTTTCAAAGTGTAGCGTTGCCTTTTTGAATAGAGGGCTCCAATGACATACTCATCTGTTCCCGGACATACCGGATAGAATCCGAGGCTGAGAATACATACCAGGCAGAGGTCTGTCCGTTGTCCTCGTCGCCACAGTAACCGTCAGGACCCGGAGTATACATGCGGTCCATTACTTGACGAAGCCAGTATTGCGCTTTCCAGGGCTGTCCGGCATAATTGTACAAGTAAATCATGTGCTGTATCGGTTGGTTGCCGTGTGCATAGTTACCCATGTTCATCACGGTCATTTCGCGGATTTCATGGATCACCTGTCCATAATAACTGTCGTCGAATACAGGAGGAACTGCAAATACGGAGTCCAGCATCGTGATAAACATCTTTTTGCCTCCCATCAGATCGATTAATCCTTGCGGGTCGTGAAATACCGACCAGGAGTAATGCCAGCTGTTACCTTCTGTGAATGCATCTCCCCACTTCAACGGAGAGAATGGTGACTGGAACTGGCCGTTTTCATTACGGCCACGCATCAGTTTGCTTTCTTTGTCGAATACATTCCGGTAGTTCATGGCACGTTTGGCAAATAGTTCAATTTCTTTTTTCGGTCGGTTCAAGGCTTTAGCCAGTTGGTAGATGCACCAGTCATCGTAAGCGTATTCTAATGTGCGGGCTGTATTTTCATTGATTTTCACGTCATAGGGTACGTAGCCCAGCTTATTGTAATACTGATACCCCAAGCGTCCGGTAGAAGAGACTTCCGGATGTACATTCTCTGTACCGTGAATCAGCCTTCATACAGAGTTTTCACATCGTCTACCTTTACTCCTTTCATATAGGCGTCTACCAATACTGAAGCAGAGTTATTGCCTATCATACAACCTCTGTGTCCGGGACTCGCCCATTCCGGAAAGAAACCACTTTCCTTATAAGTATTGATAAGTCCTTCTTGTATTTCTTTGTTTACCGACGGGTACATCAGGTTCAGGAATGGAAACAAACAACGGAATGTATCCCAAAATCCTGTATCGGTGTACATATATCCGGGGAGTACCTGACCGTTGTAAGGACTATAATGAACCGGTTGCCCGTCTGCCGTAAACTCATAGAATTTGCGGGGAAATAGCAGAGAACGGTAGAGGCAGGAGTAGAATGTACGGTACTGGTCCAGATTGCCGCCTTCTACTTCTATTTTACCTAATACATTGTTCCAGGCATCATTCCCTTTTTGTGCAAGTTGCTCAAAAGAGTCGTTACCCAATTCTTTAAGGTTCTGAGCCGCTTGTTCAAAACTAATGAACGAAGAAGCTATACGGGCATGCACGATTTCACCTTTACGGGTACTGAAACCAATGATGGCTCCCGTATGGTCGGCTTTCTGCTCCAAGTTGCCTTCTTCCAGCTTTTTGTCTGCAAAAGTGCCTTTGTAAGTGAAAGGTTTGTCGAACTCGATAACGAAGTAGTTCTTGAAATTCTCGGGCACTCCACCACTGTTACGGGTGGTGTAGCCGATTATCTTGTTCTCTTCCGGAATTACTTTTACGTAGGAACCCTTGTCGAATGCGTCTACTACAATGTACGAGTGTTCGTTTTCGGGAAAGGTGAAACGGAACAGAACCGCACGTTCTGTCGGAGTCATTTCGGTCACTACATCGTGCTCGGCCAAATATACTTTATAGTAGGAAGGAGTTGCTATTTCACCTTTATGACTGAACCAACTGGCACGTTTTTCTTCATCAAACTCAAGTTTGCCTGTGACGGGCATGATGGAGAATTGTCCGTAATCATTGATCCATGGGCTGGGTTGGTGGGTTTGCTTGAATCCCCTGATTTTGTTGGCTGTATACGTGTATTGCATCCGTCCCCCATCTTGCCCGTTTGCGGTGTCCAGAAGTTCATTCCCCACGGACGTGCAATAGCGGGATAGGTGTTCCCGGTTGATAATTCGAAAGAAGACTGCGTTCCATCAGTGGGTTTACGTATTGGGTCCAGTCTTTGGCCTCAGCCATTAGTGAGCAAGCTATAAGGCAAGCGGTCAAAAGAATTTTTCTCATGGTGTGGATAAGTGTATTGCTATATGGATATTATATATTTTCTATCATCGGTGCCGTGTAGGCTACATATTCGTATAATCTGTGATGAAACAGGGTACTTCTTAGGGTTGGGTCCGCCGGTCTGTCATTTCTATTTCCAACGTACTGCCTGCTATGATATCGTCATGCGTAAAGAATGGTTTATCCAATGGTTTTCCGTTCAGTGTCATGTTTTTGATATACTTATTCTTTTTCGAGTTATTCTTAGCTATCACTGTAAACTTTTTGCCATCGGGCAGGTTTACTACGGCTTTATCGAATGCGGGGCGTCCGATAGAATAAACCGGTTTCCCCGGACATACCTGATAGAATCCCATAGAATTGAGTACATACCAAGCCGACATTTGTCCGCAATCTTCATTTCCCGACAGTCCGTCTACGGCATTGGCATATTGGCTACGGTATACGCTGTCTACCAATTCTTGCGTCCTCCACGGACGGTTCACATAGTTGTACATATGAATCACGTGGTGGCTGGGTTCGTTGCCGTGGGCATATTGTCCGATCAGTCCGCTGATGTCCGAGGAGGTTGTTTCGCCTTCCAGTGAAGAGTCGGCGGTAAACAGAGAATCCAGTTTACCGACGAAGGCATCTTCGCCGCCCATTAGTTTTACCAATCCTTCGATGTCGTGTGGAACGAACCAGGTCCATTGCCAGGCAGTCCCTTCACAATAATCATCGTTGCGGTGAGTTGAAGAGCGTGGATTGAAGGGAGTGCGCCATTCGCCCTTACTGTCCAATCCGCGCATAAAGCGGGTTCCCGGATCGAAGTAAAACTCGTAGGCTTTTGCGAAACGTGCGTATTTGTCCCGGGTGTCGTAGTCGTTCAATGCATCGGCAAATACTGAAATACACCAGTCGTCATAAGCATACTCCAAGGCCTTGGCAACCGATTCGTTTTCGCGGTCACACGGTACGTAGCCGATTGAGTTTTTATAATATTTGGCTTTCGGCATCAGATGGGGTAACACCAGATCGGGGCATTTGATTCCTGTTGTATCATATTCTGCCGCACGCACGCAGCTCGGTAAGCTTCTTGGATGTCGAAATTACGATCGCCTTTCATATATGCATCTACAATGACGGGAACGGCATGGTAACCAATCATTGTACCGGTATAGTTGGAAGCCATGTCCCACATTGGGAAAATGCCCCCCTCCTGATGCTTTTTGATCAGTGAACGGATGAAAGCATTGTTCAGATCCGGATCTATAATGGTCATTAGCGGATGCAGTGCACGGAAGGTATCCCATAAAGAAAAAATGGTATACATCGGATTCAGTGTATCTCCTTGATGTACTTGCAGATCCATACCCAGATAACGTCCGTCTACGTCCGTAAACAGATTCGGGCTAATGGCAGTGTGGTAGAGTGCGGTATAGAAGATGGTTTTGTCATTTTTATCATTGGTAGTAATATCAATCTTCGATAACGTTTCATTCCACGCTTTGCGTGCGTCTTTACGTACTCCGTCAAAATCCCAGTCTGGTATTTCAGTTTCTACATTTTTGCGTGCACCCTCTATGTCCACAGCAGAGATTCCGACTTTGACAAACACTTGTTCGTCTTTGGTCGTGTCAAAGTGAAGTAATGCTTTACAGGTAGGCAGCAGTCTGCTCCATCGTCGAGTGCCATCGAATCAGTCACCAACGTGTAGGTGAAAGGTTTCGAGAATTTTGCATAAAAGTTGATATATTGGTCGAAAGCCCAGTACATGGTCTTTTTACGGCCGCAGATTTCAGTGGGGCTGATGACCTCTATTTCCATCTCTTTGTTGGTCTGCCGTTGCAGACTGTAGTCCAAGTCGAGGATGAATCCTGCTTCTTTACTTTCAGGAAAAGTATACCTGTGGATAGCTGCCCGTTTGCTTGCAGTCAGTTCGGCTTTTACTTGATAAGTATCCAGGAAGACTGAGTAATAGCCGGTTCGCAGTCTCATTCTGATGTGAAAAGGCAGAAGCATAAGCCATCTGCTGGCTCTGTGAACCTGTGGGGAGGTACTTTTGTTCGCCCACCGTAGGCATCAGTAGTACATCTCCATAGTCGCAACAACCGGTTCCGCTCAAATGGGTGTGTGAGAATCCGTTGATGGTGGAATCTGCGTAATAATATCCCGAGCAGGCATCCCACCCATCTATGCGGGTGTCTGGCTGGGAGAAATCATGCCATGGGGGACAATGGCGCCCGGAAAAGTATGACCGTGTCCGCCTGTACCGATAAATGGGTTGACGTAGGCTGCGTAATCAGTCATGTCCGGCGAGTTTGTGCAGGAGTTCAGAGACAATAAGCCTCCTAAACATCCCGCCAGGAATGTTTTAAATTTCATGGTACTGTATGTTTATTTTAATTGGTTGCTCACTTGTTACGTGAAGAAATAAAGATATTGTCTCCCACAATCTTATAATTGATAGGTATAGAGTTGTCCAACGATTGGAGTACAGACTCTATATTATCTTTTTTCTTCAATACACCCGAGTAAGTTTTGTCGGACTTAATGTCGGGTGAAAGAATGATTTTCACATCATAAAAGCGTTCTAACGTCCGGGTGATGGCAAAAATGTCCGCCTGTTCAAACGGGATCAGGTCATTGTGCATACGGCATCCAATTTGGCATCTACTTGCTTCACCACCAGTCTGCGGGTTGTTTTATTCAGTTCGGCCTTTTGTCCGGGCGAAAGAATAATCATTCCTTCATCGTGGTTTCCTCTCACTTCTATTTCTCCTTCGATCAAGGTTGCTTCTGCCAGTTTGTGACTCTTGTCGCACTTGAAATTGAAAGTGGTTCCCAACACTTTGATACGCATAGCCTCACTTTCTACAACGAAAGGACACCGACGGTTTTTAGTGACTTCGAAATAAGCTTCTCCATCGAGATATACATCTCTTTCGGATTCTGAGAATTCCTTGGGATATCTCAGGGTGGCCGATTGATTGAGCCATACTTTTGTGCCATCGGGCAACATCACTTCTTTCACTTTGCCATCCGTGGACGAGGCCGTTATCATATTCCGGGTCGGATCGGCTGATAGTACAGGTATCCGCCTCCGGTGCCTATCATCAGTGCGAGCACGATGATAGCGGCATATCGTATCCATTGGTGCATTCTGATCACTTTGCGGCTATGTGCATCTTCCTGAGCCAGTTTCTTGTATAGTCGTGCTTCTGCCCGGGCAACTTTTTTCTGATCCGGAAAGCTGTCGTGTCTGCCCAAATGATATACCTCTTCCATTCGGAAAAGTCGGCGGGCATTATCGTCTGATTCTTTGATCCAAGCGTTCACTCTGGCAAAATCTTCGTCAGAACATTCGCCTGTCAGATATCTCATCAATATGTCTTCGCTCAGATTATTCATCTTTTCTTTTTCATTATATAATAGAAACAACTAAATCTTTAAAAACACTTATCTATTTGATAAAAAATAGTAGAAATAAAAACCATAAATGGCCGAGACGGTTTCGTAGGAACTTCAGTGCCTTGTACATGTGGGCTTCTACCGTACGTAAAGAGACTCCCATCACGTCAGCTATTTCTTTATTCTTCATTTCGTGCAGATAGCTCAACTTAAACACTTCCTTGCATTTGTCCGGTAGCTCGTTAATGGCTTGGTAGATTTCGTTTCGCAATTCGCGGTCTTCTATCCGCCGGATTACTTCGTTGTTGTCCGGCTGATAGAATTCCGCTCGTTTTTGGTTGATTTCTTCCACAGCAGCGCAATATCCGTCCTCTATGCTGCGATGTTTCAGCACATTCAAGGCCCGGGTATATACCGCCCGATAGAGGAAGCTTGGATCTGGTCGCCTATTACCATGGAATCTCTTCGTTTCCACAGTTCCACGAATACATCCTGTACCACATCTTCTGCTTCTTCATCGCCCACCAGGCGGGTGGCGTAGAACATCAGGTTCGGATAGTACCTCCGGAACAGGCTTTGTAGGTTATATCAAATGTGTCGTCCATCTTTTTTAGCTGCTGGTTTTGGGGGTGCGGGCTACAAGTTATTGATCACTCGTAACTTTCTCCTTTCCCATTTCAAACTCAAGGGTTGCACCACTCATAATCTGTTCATGAGTAATGTAACTTTTATCATAGGGTTTTCCATTCAGTTTGGTTGATCGGATATAGATATTCTCTTTGCTGACAGCCGGAGCTTTGACAGTGAATGTTTCCCGTTGTCAAGGTGCAGTTGCACTTCCGGGAAAAGGGGAGTACCTATTTCATATTGACCGCTTATCGGATTTACCGGATAGAATCCCATGGCGCTGAATACATACCAAGCGACATCTGGCCGCAGTCTTCGTTTCCGCAGAGTCCGGCAGGGCTGTTCAGGTAGAGTTCGTTCATTACTTTTGCCACATACTCCTGGGTTTTCCAGGGTTGGTCTACCGCATTATAAAGGTAGATGACGTGATGGCTCGGTTCGTTTCCGTGAGCATATTGGCCTATCATTCCGGTACTGAAGAGCGGAAGTTCATCGTCGGCCGAAGGATGGAAGGTGAACATGCTGTCCAGCTTTTGTGCAAAACGTTCTTTTCCGCCTGTCAGACCGATCAGTCCGTCTATGTCATGCTGTACCGACCAGAAATATTGCCAACCGTTACTTTCGCAGATATGCGGTGTATAAGCATCTGCTTTAAAGTCTTTCTGAAATTCTCCCTTGTCATCACGAGGTTGCATGAACGAGGTTGCCGGATTGTATACGTTACGATAGTTTTGCGACCGCTTATAGAATTCGTCCGCAATCTCTTTCTTTCCCAGTTTTTCTGCCATGCGGGCAATGCAGTAATCATCATAAGCGTATTCAAGTGTTTTGGATAACGACCAGTTTTCGGCATTATAACTATCTTTTTCATTGAAAGGAACATATCCCAGTTCTTTATAAGCACCAATTCCGCGGTAATTGTCCAGGTTGGCAGTGGCTACACAAGCTTCCAATGCCTTTTTCGGATCAAAGTTTCCAATACCTTTCAGATAAGCATCCACGATGACCGGAACGGCATGATAGCCAATCATCATATCTGTTTCACTACCGTAGAAATTCCAAACCGGCAGGCGTCCGTTCTGTTCGTAGAAAGCCAGAAATGATTGAACCATATCGTTGGTACGTTCGGGTTCGGTATAGGTAAATAGAGGATGTGCGGCGCGGTATGTATCCCATAAAGAGAAAGTACTGTAGTTTACCCATCCGTCTGTGTGATGAATCTTTTTGTCCGGACCGTAATACGAACCGTCGACATCGCTATAAATGGTAGGAGCAAGCATGGTGTGATAGAGTGCGGTGTAGAAGTTTACCCAATCGTCCTTATGGTCGCCTTTGACTGCGATTTTAGAGAGTTGCCGGTTCCAGTTGTCCCGTGCAGCCTCACGATATTTATCGAAATTATCCTCCGGAACTTCGGCTGCCAGATTTTGAGCTGCTCCTTCCATGCTGACACCGGAAAGGGCTGTGTTGACAAGTATTTGCTCTCCTTTTTGTGTGTCGAAATCGAATCGGGCTATGGTAGCCGTACCCATTCGTTTTCCGTCTTTCAGGATGGCAGTTGTATCCATTTGAACGGCTGTAAAAGGTTTAGAGAAGCGTGTACGGAAATAGACATGCTGGTCGCGTGCCCATCCGTCGGAGAAGCGGTATCCCTGAATGGTTACCGAGTCGATAACTTCGATGTGCGAATCATTGGTAAAGTCCCAATTCATAGCTTTTTTCAGGTTGAGGAAGATAGCGGCTTTGGCTTCAGGAAAAGTGTAACGCTGAATACCGCATCGTTCGGTTGCCGTCAATTCGACGTTGATGCCGTAATCTTTCAGCAGTACCTGGTAATATCCTGCCGTGGCACTTTCGTCCTGATGGGAAAATTTGGAGTAAATACCTAACGGAGCTTCTGCTTCTTTATAAGGCAGGGTGACGGGCATGAAAGAGATGTCATATAAGTCGCCTGCTCCCGTACCAGAAAGGTGGGTATGGCTGAATCCGGCAATAGTGCTATCGGGATAAAAATATCCGGAGATACGGTCCCAGCCGGGAAGTCCGTTGTCCGGACTAAGTTGTACCATGCCGAAAGGGACTTGTGCTCCGGGATAGGTATTACCGGTGAAATCGGTTCCGATAAATGGGTTTACATATTGGGTATAGTCAATAGTTGCCTGTTTAGGGGTAGACGTACAGGCAGTGAAAACAAATAAAAGAATAAATAGTGAATGAAAAAGTACTTTCATGCGGCTTGGGTTAGAGTTTTTTAAGTAATTGATTGATTTAGTGTGCAAAGGTAGAGAATATAAATGTAAAACGAAAGAGCTTGTGTGCTGATTGATTCGTCTTTTTGTATTTCGACTCGTTATCATGAGGGCGGAGGGGGCATTATAAACAGCCGGGGGAGATAATATGCTTTCCGTTTCAGTGATCCCTTCTTAATGTTTTGAAAAACGGGATGTATAGATAAAATACATCTGTTCCCCGGCGTACAATCGAACGTATGAGATGATTTGGATGGAGTTCTTATAGGTTGAAAAGAGGAGAACCGTTGCTTTAAAAGCCAAAGGATTGTTGGTTTTAAAGGCAGGATCCTTTGGTTTTCAATTAACATCTTGAATCTTAAGTATCTGTTTGTTAGTGAATCATGGCTTATGGTATGCTTTGACTTTATCTTTAGTCGGTTGCATTGGATTTTAAATCTCCTTTTAGCGTTTTGTCAGGAAAGAACGCCATAGTAACTTTCAATGATATAGCACTCCGGAGGGTTGAACGGATTGTGACAGTACATATCGGGTGCATGCATAGGCACAGGCAGAACCTGCTAAAAACAATATTCCGGTAGAGGTCATCATATCTCCTAAACTTACCAATGGCGATACAATACCTCCGAATGCAAACCCGGTGGCTCCCAAAAGTGCCGAAGCAATGCCTGCATTCCGTCGCTCACACTCCATGGCCAAGGTGTTGGATGCTGTAAAAGTCATGCCAATCATCGAGAGTAGAGCGAAGATCAATAACTCGTAGATCCAAAAATCACATCCCAAGGACAAGAATACCATCAATAGTGCAGATACTGACAGCATGCCCCGGCTTCCTATATATAAAGCCCGTTCCATGGTAGGTAATTTTATCGATATGGCTGAAAAGATAACCATTGCTATCGCATTGATTCCGAAACAGAGGCTGAAGGATAGAGGAGAGAGTCCGTAGTGTTGTTGCATGATGAATGGTGCAGAAGAGATATTGACAAACAGTATTCCCATAGTGAAACCATATTGCAGGACGTAGCTACATAGCGGCGGTTGCGGAGGACTTCTCCGAAACTATGGTATAAGTCTTGCCAACTCACAGTCTGTCTGTGTTTTGCCGGAAGTGATTCGTTCAAATGTAAGCTTCCGGATAGGAGAACCACTCCCATAAAGAATAAGCAGATAAAGATGCCTTGCCAGCTTGTTATCTGAGCCAGTATACCTCCTCCGATAGGGGCGATGACTGTAGCTATTCCATTTATTCCGCCGATAACGGCAAGCATGCCGGCCAGTTGCTGTCCCGAATACTCGTCGGTAGCTATGGAGCGGGAAATCACTACACCACCTGCTCCGGCAATGCCTTGTAAGAATCGGGATGTCACAAATTGTGAAATGGTATGTGAAAAGATGCATCCCACCGTAGCGAGCAGGAACAGAATCATGGCCAGAAGTAATGGAGGACGTCGCCCGCACTTGTCACTCAAGGGACCGAAAATTAATTGTCCGGCAGCCAAGCCAATCATGCTGGTGGTGAGTCCCAATTGTACCATAGAAGATGAAGTGTGGAAAAAATCTGCCATAGCCGGTAAGGTAGGCAAATACATGTCCATTATAAAAGGGCCGAAAGCACTTAATACACCTAAAAATAATAATAAGAACCGTCTGGAATTCTGTCTGTCAGTCATTGCTATTCTCTTTGATCAATACGGTTGCAAAATTACTCCATCTGTTAGGAATCGAATATAGCTAATCTGTACAAAACATGTTGTTTTCAGAACAAAATAGCCCGAATATCAAAAATAAACCTACATTTGTTGCCTAAAACAGACTTTTATGAAAACAGACCGATTGCTTGCCGATACAAAAACGATCCGATATGAAGAGACCGACCTGCCTCTTTGATATCGGCCCCATACCATTTCCGGTGTGGTATCTATCTGATTTGTACGCAGGGAGAAGCCGTTGTCTCTACCGGTGTGCAGAAATATATATTCAATGAACAGACAGAATTGATCTTCCTGACCGGCGGTTTGCTGCAAGTGCTCGAAACTTCCGGAGATTTACAGGTGAAAATGTTGATGTTTCCTAAAGAAGCATTTTTAAATGCCATGTTACCTATCGATACACCTTACTTTAATTATACTCACGAACATCCCTGTTACCATCATACTGCTGACGAACGGAGTCAGAAGACCTGGCGGCAGATCAATTTGTGGATGGATATGGCACAAATGTTGTTTACCGAACCGATGCCCCAGTTCAGGGGACAACAAGAGCACAACTTTTTGCAAAGTCTGCTTATGTGGCTGTTTAATACGATTCCGGAAAAATTGGCTGTCAGTAAGCAATATAGTCGTACGCAATTACTTTGCCATCGGTTTATGCAATTGATCCGTGAATATAGTATGCATGAACATCAGGTAGCTTTTTATGCCGAAAAACTTTGTATATCGTCTCGTTACCTGCATAAAATTACAGTTCGGCATTTAGATGGAAAGAAGCCTAAACAGCTTATTGATGAACAGTTGGTGGCCGAAATAAAAGTGCTGTTGAATGAGCCTCGTTTATCTGTAACAGAAATAGCTGAGCAACTGCATTTTCCGGACCAATCCTATTTGACGCATTTCTTTAAAAAGAATACGGGTATCTCTCCAAAAGAGTTTCGGGCGATCAAGAATCTCGGATGAGGCTGAGTCTGTCCACTCTTCTCCGTTACTGTAGTAGAAGGAGTAGAATAAACAAGATCATTCTTGCTCTTCCCGGGGGATAAAGTGAGTTTGTGATATGGACATTCGATGAAGGGGAATAAAATAGAAAGAGTCCGGTGCAGTACCGGACTCTTTACTCGGAGAGTCTATGATGTTTAATCTGACTTCTAACTTTATATGGGAACTTTCGGATAACGTGGTACCCGCTCGTAAGAGTCGGCTCCTTTAGATTCCTGCCAGTTCCAGTACCTTCTCAACAGCAGCGTTCAGTCCGTCCGGATTCTTGCCACCGGCTGTTGCGAAGTGAGGTTGACCGCCACCGCCACCCTGAATCAGTTTGGCAGCTTCTTTCACCAGATTACCTGCTTTCAGTCCGCCGGCAACCAGGTTGTCACTGATCATAACAGTCAGCATTGGTTTATTGGCATCTACTGTTCCGGCTACAAAGAAGAGATTTTCTGTAATTTCACCACGAAGTTGGAAAGCGATGTTCTTCACTACTTCGGCGGGCATCGGCAAGCAGAACTTAATGACTTTAATGCCGTTAATCTCTTGTACATTTTTCAGCAGGCGTTCTTTGACGGCAGCTTCTTTTTCTTTCATGAAGTCTTCCACCTGTTTTTTCAGTCCTGCGTTTTCGTCGATATACTTGCGAATGGCCACACCAAGGTCGGGAGCATTGTTGAAAAGAGCTTTCAAGTCGCTCAAAGTATCCTGGATCGTATCCAGCATTTCTTCTACGCGAGCTCCGGTATATGCTTCGATACGGCGTACACCGGCAGCTACCGAACTCTCAGAGATAATTTTTACCATACCGATATTTCCGGTAGCGGCAACGTGGGTACCTCCACAGAATTCAATGGATGAGCCAAACTGGATAACACGTACGTGGTCACCATATTTCTCGCCGAACAGGGCGATTGCGCCCAGTTCTTTCGCTTCTTCGATAGGGATGTTGCGGTGTTCCTGTAATGGAACATTGGCACGTATCTTGGCGTTTACCAGATGCTCTACTTTGCGGAGTTCTTCGTCTGTCACTTTCTGGAAGTGAGAGAAGTCAAAACGCAGAGAGTCCGGTGTAACCAATGATCCTTTCTGCTCTACATGTTCGCCTAAAACTTCACGGAGCGCTTCGTCCAGCAAGTGGGTAGCCGAGTGATTGGCTGCACAAGCGGCACGTTTGTCTGTGTCTACACATGCCATCATCGGAGCTTCCGGATGTTCGGGCAGTTTCTTTGTAATATGTATCGGAAGATTATTTTCTTTCTTGGTGTCGATTACTTCGATAGTCTCGAATTCGTTTACCAATACACCGGTGTCGCCTACCTGGCCACCGCTCTCTGCATAGAACGGAGTGTAGTCCAGTACGATCTGATACAGAGTCTGGTTTTTCTGTTTCACCTGGCGATAACGCAGGATGGAAGTTTCGTATTCCGTGTAATCGTAACCTACAAACTCAGTAGTTCCTTCTTTCAGTATGATCCAGTCACCTGTCTCTATGGCAGCTGCATTGCGGGCACGTTGTTTCTGCTGTTGCATTTCGGCATCGAACTCTTCGACATTGACTGTCATACCATTTTCACGCAGAATCAACTCTGTCAGGTCGAGTGGGAAACCGAATGTATCGTATAATGTGAAAGCGTCTTTACCGCTGATTTCAGTCTTTCCGTTAGCTTTGGTGTCAGCCATTGTTTTATCGAGCAGGCGGATACCGGTTTCCAAAGTACGGAGGAATGATTCTTCTTCTTCTTTGATAACCTTTTCGATCAATCTTTTGAGCAATCAGTCCGGATAGGCATCTCCCATGCTGTCAATCAGAACCGGAAGTAATTTGTACATAAATGCCTGTTTCTGTCCAAGGAATGTATATCCGTAACGAACGGCACGACGCAGGATACGACGAATCACGTAACCGGCTTGGCATTCGAAGGCAATTGTCCGTCAGTAATTGAGAACGCAATGGTACGGATGTGGTCGGCAATAACACGCATGGCAATGTCGTTCTGTTCATTTTTGCCATATTCCGTTCCGGCCATTTGGGCGATTGCTTTAATCAACGGCTGGAATACGTCCGTGTCGTAATTGGATGTTTTACCCTGCAAAGCCATGCACAGGCGTTCGAATCCCATACCGGTATCGATCACTTTCGCCGGAAGCGGCTCAAGAGTGCTGTCGGCTTTGCGGTTGTATTGCATGAATACAAGATTCCAGATTTCGATAACCTGGGGATGATCGTGGTTCACCAGGTCGCGTCCTGAAATCTTGGCACGCTCTTCTGCAGGACGGAGGTCGATGTGGATCTCCGAACACGGACCGCAAGGGCCTGTATCACCCATTTCCCAAAAGTTATCATGTTTGTTTCCGTTGATGATATGGTCTTTAGGCAAGTATTGCTCCCAGTAAGAGGCGGCCTCGTTATCACGCTCCAGACCCTCTTCCGGGCTACCTTCGAATACTGTTGCATACAGGTGTTCCGGATTCAGTTTCAGGACGTCTACCAGATATTCCCATGCCCAACTGATGGCTTCTTTCTTGAAGTAATCACCGAACGACCAGTTACCCAGCATTTCGAACATGGTGTGATGGTAGGTATCGTGTCCTACTTCTTCAAGGTCATTGTGCTTGCCGCTTACACGAAGGCACTTTTGTGAGTCCGCGACTCTGTGGTATTTCGCCGGGTGGTTACCCAAAATAATATCTTTAAACTGGTTCATCCCTGCATTGGTAAACATCAGGGTGGGGTCATCTTTAATCACCATTGGAGCCGAAGGAACAATCTGATGTCCTTTTGACTCGAAGAAATTCTTAAACGAATCTCTGGTTTCTTTTGCAGTCAACATAC
>ENA-OQIG01000548-OQIG01000548.1-human-gut-metagenome-genome-assembly--contig:-NODE-548-length-21114-cov-3.984800_pt1 | contig 21114 bp, 24 predicted proteins | sample MGYA00242576_ERZ504741 | MGnify/ENA primary metagenome ERZ504741 (study PRJEB26092, sample SAMD00036436) | human gut metagenome | host: Homo sapiens | study: EMG produced TPA metagenomics assembly of... | reverse complement strand
AATAGCATCTTCTTCGACCGTCATACGAACACCCATTTCTTCGAGTTTTACAATATAACTCTCTAAGTGTTCATAAAGGACGTTAGTGACTACGAACCCCTTCACCAATTGCTGCTGCCATAGCAATATAAGTACCTGCTTCAATACGGTCAGGAATGACTTGGTGATGTGTTCCATGAAGACTTTCAACCCCTTCAATAGTGATAACGTCAGTACCTGCACCACGGACATGAGCTCCCATATTGTTCAACAATGTCGCAACATCAATGATTTCTGGTTCACGAGCGGCATTTTCGATGATAGTACGACCTTTAGCTTTTGTCGCAGCAAGTATTGTGTTGATTGTTGCACCAACACTAACAGTATCCATATAGATATGAGCTCCATGAATTGGTTCTTCATCTGTTGCAAGACGCATTGCTTCGCCTTCATAAGATACTTGAGCTCCCATAGCTTCAAAAGCTTTCAAGTGAAGGTCAATTGGACGAGGACCAAGGTCGCAACCACCTGGAAGACCTACTGTTGCTTCACCAAATCGGCTAAGTAAACTACCATAGAAATAATAAGAAGCACGCAAGCTATTGATTTTTCCATATGGCATTGGTTGATTTTTAACACCACGTGGATCGATTTCGAGCGTTTCGCCTTCTCGCTTAATCTTAGCTCCCATCACTTCCATAATCTCAATCAAACTATCAACATCGGAAATGGCAGGAACTCCATCCAAAATAACAATATCATCAGATAGAATAGCTGCTGGAATCAAAGCCACAACACTATTCTTAGCACCTGAAATAGCAACCTCTCCCTTTAAAGGTTTGCCACCATTAATAACAATTTTACGCATACATTCAAAACTTTCTGCTAGAATTCAACCTTTTCATTTTATCATAGATTATGACATTTGACAAATTGATTATAGTGAATATTTTGACATTTTGTTAAGATTTTGTCATATTTTTTCGTGTTTTAATATTATAAGCAGAAACTATTACTTTTATTTTTCAAACTTTTTTAGTCAAAAACCTTCAAAATCAAGCTTAAACCTGTTTCAAATGTCTACTTTATGGCAAGTGTAACAAATTGATGGACTTTATTAAAAATATTGGTCAGCTATTTAACCTATTCTTTAACAATCGACATCCACAAAGCCATTTTATAATCTTCAGCGTGAATATCTCCTTCTGCATAAACCTCAAAATCTGGAGCACCAGAGTGGCGATAACCATTTTCTGGAAAAAATACTTCAAGAACATATTTCCAAGCTTCGTGAATAGACTCTGGAACATTGCCTCTGACTGGAACAATTGCATACTGCGTTTCTGCTACTTCTAAAAGACTCAAGCCCAACTCTTGTGCCTTTTTCTTATCTGTAACATCATATCCCGCTAAGTAATTAAGTCCTACACCTGATGAGAGATCTGAGCAGACACCCAAACTTTGACCATTTCCTAATGCTTTTAAATCAGCAATATCAAATTTAGCATAGAGTTCATCCCAAACTCCTGGGCAATCTTTACTTTCAATCTGCGATGCTAAAACACAAGCAACCGCAAAAGCCGCTTTCTTTTCAATTGTGACATTCATAGACTTACCTACACTTACCGTTAATGATAAGTAAACTTTTGGAAATACTTTGTAGGGAATTTCCTTACGAACTTCAGTTGGCATTGAACCGTGGCATTTTTAAAAGCTGCGCTAAAACTATCCGCAGAATCATAACCATATTTCATAGCAATATCAATCACCTTATCAGATGACATTTTCAAATCATTAACTGCTTCTGATAATCTACGCTTACGCAAATACTCCGATAAGGTCATATCTGCTAAGACAGAAAATAAACGAGAAAACATAGCATAGGAATATCCTGATAAGTGTTGAATTTTTTGCTTATCGCTTTCGGTCGTTAATACACTTTCAAGGTAGGTCATTGTTTGATTAAATCATGAAATCATTACTCTCACCTCCTACTGTATAGTCTAGCAAAAGATTGAAAAAATTTTCCCATATTTTTGAAACAAAAAATCTAGGATAAAAAAACGCCGCACTATCAGTACAACGTTTCTATATTTATTTTACAGCTTCTTTCAGAGCATCGACTTTATCAAGTTTTTCCCATGGAAGATCGATATCTGTACGTCCCATGTGTCCGTAAGCAGCTGTTTGACGGTAAATTGGACGTTTCAAATCAAGCATCTTAATGATACCTGCTGGACGAAGATCGAAGACTTCACGAACAGCAGCTTCTAATTTGCTTTCAGCAACTGTGTTAGTGCCAAATGTATCAACACGAACTGAAACTGGGTGTGCCACACCGATAGCATAAGCTAATTGTACTTCTGCTTTGCTTGCAAAACCAGCAGCAACAATGTTTTTAGCGATGTAACGTGCAGCGTATGATGCAGAACGGTCAACTTTTGTAGCGTCTTTACCAGAGAAAGCACCACCACCGTGACGTGCATAACCACCGTAAGTATCAACGATAATCTTACGACCAGTCAAACCAGAATCCCCTTGAGGACCACCGATTACGAAACGACCAGTTGGATTGATGAAGAATTTAGTCTTATCATCAAGGTATTTAGCTGGAATTAACTGCTTTGATGACTTTTTCAATCACGTTCATTGTGAATTTGTTCGTTGGTTGCTTCTGGGTCATGTTGAGTTGAGATAACGACAGTATCGACACGAACTGGTTTGTCGTTTTCATCATATTCAACTGTGACTTGTGATTTTGCATCTGGACGAAGGTATGAAATTTTTCCTGATTTACGCAAATCTGCCAATTTTTTAATCAATTTATGAGAAAGTGAAATTGGTAATGGCATCAATTCTGGTGTTTCATCAACAGCAAAACCAAACATCAAACCTTGGTCACCAGCACCAATCAAGTCAAGTGGATCTTGATCAGCATTTCCACGAACCTCTAATGCTTCGTTAACCCCTTGTGCAATATCAGGTGATTGTTCAACCAATGATGGATGAACCCCAACTGATTCAGCAGCGAAGCCATACTCAGAATTTGTGTAACCGATTTCTGCGATAGTATCGCGAACAATGCGGTTAATATCAACATAAGCTGTTGTTGAAATTTCCCCAAAAACATGGACTGACCCAGTGTATACAGCCGTTTCTGCTGCAACGTGTGCATCAGGATCTTGTTCCAACACAGCATCTAAAATAGCATCTGAAATTTGGTCTGCAATCTTATCTGGATGCCCCTCAGAAACTGATTCAGACGTGAAAAGTTTACGTTCTGACATAAAAATGTCCCCCCATATCATTATTTTTTCATTCTAACACCTCTAGGCATTAAAATGTCGGAAAAGTTTTTTCCTTGAAATATCTGTACAAAAATAGCATCATTTCAGTGAGAGTTATGACGTCAAAACTAAAACGATTATCTTTTAGTTTTTGACCTAATAAGTCACTTAGGAAAGCGCCATAGCGGCTTTTCGTGAAATGACTAGCTACGTTCAGTAGCAGACATTTCTAGTGAGTTACAAAGTACCAATCTGTATCTTCAAAAAAAGATATGGCGCAGTTAGTGGCGGGTTAGTCAAGGCAGTGAAATCGCAGATAATACTGAAGTATATCAAGATAAGCTAACGAAGAATAACACGTTATTAAACCGCCAGATTGTCTTATCGGGACTCATTAACTAGAATATTGTACCACGTTTTACCCAAATTGCCTATAAAAAAATTCTTACCATTTCGTAACAAATTCATTTTTCATTAAGAATATTTAGAAAAAATATATTATACTATTGGTATGAAAACCTACGAAAAAATTTATCATTATTTACAAAACCAAAGTGAATACATTAGCGGAGAAAAGTTAGCAAGTGAATTTGAACTCTCTAGAACCGCTATTTGGAAAGCCATCAAAACTTTAGAAGAAAAAAGTGTTCAGATTGACTCTGTTAAAAAACGTGGCTACAAAATTCTCTCAGGTGACTTGCTACTTCCAGAAATCATTTCTAAAGATTTAAGAATAGCTGTTAGTCTCAACGAAAAAAGCCAATCCACACAGTTAGACGCCAAAAATAACTTAGATGAAGATAAAGAAGCGCACCTCTACTTAGCGCCAAGCCAAGAACAAGCTAAAGGACGATTGGTAGACAGTTTTTTGCCTCAAAACAAGGTGGCATTTATATGTCACTTCACTTAAAACCAAACGTTCCTTTCGACGAAGTAAAACCCTATACGCTTATGGTGGCCTCAAGCGTTGTTAAAGCCATTTCGCGACTAACTGGCATCGAAACAGACATCAAATGGGTCAATGACATCTATTACAATGGTAAAAAAATCGCTGGCATTTTAACCGAAGCTATCTCATCGGTTGAAACAGGCTTGATTACCGATGTCATTATCGGCGTTGGCATTAATTTTCACGTTACGAAATTTCCAGATGACATTTCCGAAAAAGCTGGTTCAATTTTTTCTGAGCAACCTAGCATCACGCGCAACCAACTCATCACCGAAATTTGGAAACTCTTCTTCACTATTCCAGAAAAAGATTTAATCAAAGTTTACAAAGAAAAATCACTTGTCTTGGATAAACAAGTGACTTTTACAGAGAATGATTGTCTATACTCAGGAATTGCCCAAGACATTACCAATCAAGGACACCTGATTGTCAAACTCGACAACGGTCAAGAAAAATTGCTTCGTAGCGGTGAAATTAGTCTTTCTTCTTGGTAGTTGATGTCAAAGTTTGCAAAACTTTATCAACCGCATAAGCACGTTGAAGGTCACGTAGCAAAAATAGCCCCCAAAAAAAAGCAAAGAAATAATCACCATTAAATAAACATTCATTAAAAAAGTAGGTTTCAAAGGCGCACATGAGTGCCATTAAAATAAAACGTCTTATAGTCATATCTTTATTATAGCATAGATAACTGCTTTTAGCAGTTATCGCCGTCACGATTTCAAGTTAAAAGGAAGTTTCAATCGAAACTTCCTTTTAATCTTCTACTTTGTTAATTTTATCTGCTAGAAAATTAAAACCTTCTGGAATAAAAGAGTCATCTTTAACTTCTTCTACTGGATTTTGTTTTTTCTTTTTTAGATTTTGAGCAAATTCAGCTCGAATGCTGTTAAAGTCTTTTCGTGGCACCGCCAAAATATTTGGTGAAAAACCAGCAGCTTTACTCATGACATTTCCAAACATGTCATTAAGGTCTGTTCGTTTCATAGCTTGCTCAGCATTAAAAGCTGCATCAAAAGCCAAAATAGCATTTTCGCTATTTGCAAGAACTGGTTCAGAACCAAGCAAAAGCGCGCGGTCTTGAGCAGAAATACTATCTAAAATTTCATTCCAAGCGCCTTTAAGGGCTTCAAGATACTCTCTTGATTTCTGACTATCAACAATCGTTTCTTCCATGATAGTTAAAATCTTGACACGGTCAACTTTATAGCGATAGCTAGAATTTGTTTTTGGACGCTTGGTTGATTTTGGTGAAATCTCAGAGCTGTCCAGATTAGCTAGATGATTTTTCAAGTCTTTGATTTCTGACTGTAGTCTAGCTAACTCATCCGATATTCCTTCTGGCACCTGAGTTAGAGCGGTTTGCTTACCTGATTCTGACAACTGAATGGTCAACATTTCGGCGTAAATCTTAGGCTGAACACCATTTTTGATTTCAGGTAAAACTTTGGTCACCAAGTCAATCATCGCAAAGATAAGTCTTGTTGAACATTAGCCAAATTCTCTTGAAAAACTTGACTCGTGTGGGTGTTTTCACCACCACTTTGAGCCACTAATAAATCACGAAGATAATTCAATAAATCCGTCGCAAAACGACTCATGCTTTTACCACTATCGAAAATTGTTTCAAGATTTGCCAGAGCTTGGCTAGTTTGATTGGCTAAAACATTTGCTACAAAATCATCCAAAGCCGTCATTGAAATGCTACCTGTGATTTCTTCAGCAATGCTAAGTGAGACATGATTATCACTTGTAAGACTTAGCGCTTGGTCAAGAATAGACAAAGCATCACGCATTCCACCTTCTGCACAGCGTGCAATCAAGGTTAAAGCATCTTCTTCGTATGTAATGCCTTCTTTGCCAAGAATATCAGCCAAATGGTCTCGAATAGCTGCTAACTTAATTGCTTTAAATTCAAAACGTTGGACACGTGACAAAATCGTCGCAGGAATTTTATGCAGTTCAGTAGTCGCCAAGATGAAAACAACATTTTCTGTTGGCTCTTCTAAGGTTTTTAGAAGCGCATTAAATGCCCCTGTTGAAAGCATGTGAACTTCATCGATGATGTAAACTTTATAAGTAGCACGGCTTGGCGCGTAGGTTGACTTATCACGAATTTCACGAATTTCATCAACCCCATTATTAGACGCCGCGTCAATCTCAATGACATCTTCAAGACTACCATTTGTGATATCACGACAAATATCGCAATGATTACATGGCTCACCATTGACCTGGTGAGGGCAGTTCATAGCCTTTGCAAAAATTTTAGCGGCACTGGTTTTACCAGTTCCTCGTGGACCTGAAAACAAGTAAGCATGGCTAATTTTGCCAGAAGAAACTGCTTGTTTTAAAGTCGTTGAAATAACCGTTTGCCCAACGATTTCATCAAAAGTTTGGCTACGGTATTTTCGATAGAGGGCTTGATACATTATTTTTCAACTCCAAACATATCTAGATTCCAATATGATTTTTCGACAAGAATAGCTGCAAATTTTTCAAGATACTCTTGGTCAACAGCATCATAATCATCTGTCAAACGTGAATCCAAATCTAAAACACCAACAAGTTTGTCATCTTTGACCATTGGAACAACGATTTCACTCATGGCCGCTGAGTCACAAGCGATATAGTTAGCATGTTTTGTCACATCTGCGACAATCATTGTTTCACGTTTAGCTGCTGATTCTCCACAAACACCTTTACCAAGTTTAATGTGTACGCAAGATACCCCACCTTGGAATGGCCCAAGAAGCAACTCTTCACCATTGAAAAGGTAAAAGCCAGTAAAAACAGAATTTGGCAAAGTCATCTTCAAGAGTGCACTTGCATTTGAAAGGTTAGACAACAAGTTTTTTTCGTTAGAAAACAAAGCATTTGCTTGCGCTAACATGATTTCATAATTCTCAATTTTCTTAGTATTTTCCATAAGCTTAATTATATCAAAAAAAGCCTACTTCGTCATACTTTGAAAAAATGATATTTTAGTGAATTTAACGTAAAAAAGAGCTGAGACAATGGCATCTCAACTCAATTTATATTAAAATGACTACTTAGTTAAGTTGCCTACTGCTTAATACTTTATTGCCAGTAACTTGGACGGTTTTTTTCGTAGGCTGAAATCAATTCTTCATACTGAAGAGTAGTCCCAATATCATCAAGACCAAGAACAAGCTTACGTTTCCACTCACTATCGATTTTAAATGAAAATTCGCCAGCTGATGATTTGATGACTTGATTTGGCAAATCGATGGTAATTTCTTCTCCTGCTGGTAGAGCCGCTAATTTTTGGCGCACTTCCAATGGTTGAACAATGGGAAGCATGCCATTTTTTAATTCATTGTTATAATGAATATCTGAAAATGAACCCGCAATCACACAACGAAAGCCATAATCTTCAAGCGCCCAAGCAGCGTGTTCACGTGATGATCCTGAGCCAAAGTTATCTCCTGAAATCAGGATAGTTGCATCACGATATTCAGGCTGATTAAAGATAAAGTCAGGATTTTCATCGTAATTATCATTAAGGTAGCGCCATTCAAAAAGAAGATTTTTCCCGAAACCTTTTTTATCGACAGCTTTTAAAAATTGCTTTGGAATTAATTGGTCAGTGTCAATATTATCATTCATCAGAGGGACAGACTCCCCTGTATAAACGGTAAATTTTTCCATGGTCTCTCTCCTTTATTCTACTTCTGATAGTTGACGAACATCTACAAATTTACCAGCAATCGCTGCCGCTGCCGCCATAGCAGGACTACAAAGATGTGTACGCGCTCCAAAACCTTGGCGTCCTTCAAAGTTACGGTTACTTGTTGAGGCACAATGTACACCTTCTGGCACATGGTCTGGATTCATCCCAAGACACATCGAACATCCTGGTTCGCGCCATTCAAATCCAGCATCCAAAAAAATCTTATCAAGTCCAAGGCGCTCTGCTTCTTTCTTAACAGGACGAGATCCTGGAACAACGATAGCTGTCAATTTTGGAGAAATGTGTTTTCCTTTGACAATCTTAGCTGCTAATTGAAGGTCTGAAAGTCGAGCATTAGTACAAGAACCGATAAAGACATAACCCAAATCAATGTCTCCTGCTTTATCACCAGGTTTCATGTCCATGTAGTGATAAGCACGTTCGTCATTCATGTCTTTGATTTCTGGGAATGGTTGACCAAATTCAACACCCATTTCCGGGTTTGTCCCCCAAGTCACCATAGGTGCCAAGTCAGAAACATCGATAGTGATTACCTTGTCGTACTCTGCATCAGGATCAGAAACCAATGTTTTCCAGTCAGCAACTGCTTCTTCGAACTTCTCACCTTTTGGTGCAGCCTCACGACCTTTCACATAATCAAAGGTCTTTTGATCTGGATTCATCAAGCCCATTTTAGCACCAAATTCAATCGACATATTGGCAATAGTCATGCGTTCATCCATTGAAAGAGCATCAATAGCTTCGCCACAATATTCGACCGCATAACCCACACCAGCATCAACACCGTATTTAGCAATCAAAGCCAAAATAAAGTCTTTTGAATAAACACCTTTTTGTGGTTTGCCGACAAACTCGACCTTCATTTTTTTAGGTTTCATTTGCCAAATGCATTGCGTTGCAAATACATGCTCCACTTCTGATGTTCCAATACCAAAAGCAATGGCTCCAAAAGCGCCATGTGTCGCCGTATGGCTGTCCCCGCAGACAATAAATTTGCCAGGTTGACTGTGTCCTGTTTCCGGACCAACCATATGAACAATCCCTTGACGTTCGCTTCCATGTGTTGCTGCGTCAATTCCAAATTCTTCAACGTTTCTTGCAAGAGTGTCAATTTGATTTTTTGAAATCAAATCACGAATATTAAAAATGTCAACCGTCGGCACATTGTGGTCTGTTGTACCAAATGTTAACTCAGGTCGACGTACCTTTCGTCCAGCATCACGAAGGCCTTGAAAGGCTTGTGGACTTGTCACTTCATGAATATAATGCTGGTCAACATACATAAGCTGAGGTTCGCCTTCTTCACCTGTAATCACATGACGCTCCCAAAGCTTATCAAAATCGATTTTCCACTCATATTTTCCTCCACTGTCCTTGTCATCATTTCCACATCATGAAACACCAATAAGCAAAAACAACATTGATGATAATTCCAAGATACCAACAAGCTCTAAAATACCATTTTAAGGTTTTATGATGGAAAAAATTACCGCCCAGAAAAGCACCTAAACCGCCAAATAAGATGCTCTCCCATAATAAGGTTTTCTCTGGAATTCGCCATTTTCCCTTGATAGCCTTAATCTTATCAACACCATATGTGATAAAGACAAAAACATTCCATAAAATGAAAACAAAGACGACATACTGTTTTATACTCATAGATTTGCAATAATGGCTGCTGTCATTTCAGCTGTAGTTGCCTGACCTCCTAAATCTCGTGTCAAAATGCCTTGGTTAAAAGTCTTATCAACTGCTTCTTCAATCATTTCAGCACCAGCTAATTCTCCAAAACTTTCACAAAGCATCATCGCTACAGACAAAATCATGCTGACTGGATTTGCAATGCCTTTTCCAGCAATATCTGGGGCAGAACCATGGATAGGCTCATAAAGCTTAGACCATTTTCTGAATGGCTAGCCGATGGCATCACACCAAGCGTACCAGGAAGGACACTTGACTCATCTGACAAAATATCACCGAATAAGTTCTCAGTGACGATAATATCAAAACGAGCTGGGTTAGTAATCATAATCATAGCCGCGCTATCAACCAATTGATGCTCCAAAGTCACATCAGGAAATTCTAGAGCAACTTCTTCAGCAACTTTACGCCATAATTTTGACGTTGCCAAAACATTTTGTTTATCGATGCTAGTGACTTTCTTACCACGAACTTGAGCTAGTTCAAAAGCTTTACGGATGATACGACGGATTTCTTGGGCTGAATAATCGTTGATGTCACGCGCAGCTTCATCTTCTAATTTGTGTTCACCAAAGTAAATCCCACCTGTCAATTCACGAACCACCACAAAATCAACCCCTTCAATGCGTTCAGGTTTTAATGGTGATAAGTGTTTAAGCGCATCAAAAATACGAACAGGACGGATATTAGCAAACAGATTCAATTCTTTACGAATAGCAAGTAAACCTTGCTCTGGTCGAATTGTCGCATTGTCATATTTTGGTCCACCGATTGCTGCCAACAAAATAGCATCCGCTGCTTTTGCCGCATCTAAAGTATCTTTTGGCAGAGGATGCCCACAGACATCAATCCCCGCACCACCAAAAGGTTTAGCATCAATATCATAATCAAAACCAATTTTATTAGCGACAGCTTCGAGAACTTCAAGACCTGCTGCCATAATCTCTGGACCAATTCCGTCTCCTGCTAGCGTTACAATTTTTTTAGTCATCTTTATCCCTTGCGTGAAATAATCAAATTCTCACGCGACTTCCTTTCTTAGTCATTTGTTGGCACATCACGAAATGAAACAGATTTGCCAATTTCTCCCGCATTTTCTTTTTGAACAAGCGCATTTGCATTCACGTAAGCCATCGCACCAGCTTTTAACACATCAAAATCAATACCTGAAGCATTAAAAATCGTACCTGAATCACTGTTTTCAACTGATACAGACACGCGAGCTTGAGAATCAATGCCATCAGTCACAGCATCCATTGTGTAGCTTAGTAAACGAACTTTTTGGTTGAAGAATTTATCAACGGCATTGTAGACAGCTTCAACAGAACCTTTACCATCTGCTGTTACATCAACTTCTTCATCTTCAGCATTAATCATTGTCACCTCAGCAGTAACCGTTTCGTCTGGATTAGACGTCAATTTCAAATCTCCAAAATGGAAGCCTTCTGGATTTTCAATCTCTGTACCAGCAACCAAAGCACGGATATCAGCGTCTGTAATTTCTGTTTTCTTATCAGCAACTTTTTGAATTTAGCAAAGAGTGGTTTAATTTCAGCCTCTTCAAACGCAATTTCAAGTTCTTTTAATTTTTCAACAAAAGCATGTCGACCTGAAAGTTTTCCAAGCGGAAGTGAGTTGTGCTTAACCCCAACAAGCTCTGGTGTAATGATTTCATAAGTAAGTGGATTTTTAAGCACACCATCTTGGTGAATCCCTGATTCATGTGAGAAGGCATTTCCACCAACAACTGCTTTATTTTTAGGAATTGGAATACCTGAGAAGCGAGAAATCAATTCTGAAGTGTTAACTGTTTCGTTAAGAACAATATCAGAGGTTGCTTGATAATAGTCCTCACGAATATTAAGAGCGACAGCAATTTCTTCGAGCGCTACGTTTCCAGCTCGTTCTCCGATTCCATTTACTGTACCTTCAACACGGCCAGCACCATTCTTTATAGCTGCTAGCGTATTAGCCGTTGCCATACCAAGGTCATCGTGGCAGTGCGGGCTAAAAATAATCTCATGGTCAGATGTTACATTTTCAATAAGATACTTAAAGATATTTCCAAACTCTTCTGGTGTCGTAAAGCCTACAGTATCAGGAATATTGATGTAAGTAGCCCCTGCATCAACCGCTGTTTGAACTACCTCAAGCAGATAATCAAGTTCAGTACGTGTGGCATCTTCTGGTGAAAATTCAACTACGTCAAATTTACTACGCGCATAAGTTACATGCTCTTTGATGATATCAAGAATTTCTTCTTTTGTCTTTTTCAATTTGTATTCGCGGTGAATAGGACTTGTAGCAATGAAGACATGACATTGTGGATATTTAGCATCTTTCAATGCTTCATAACACGCATCAATATCTGACTTTACAGAACGTGCTAAACCAGACACAGCAGTTGTAGTCATTGCTTCTGAAATTTGACGAACCGCTTCAAATGAATCTGGACTTGCTGCTGGAAAACCAGCTTCAATAGATGCAATTCCCCATTTTTCAAGTTGCTTTGCAATAGCAACTTTTTCTTTCACAGAAAAATTCACGCCTGGGGTCTGTTCACCATCACGAAGAGTGGTATCAAGAAATTCAACTTTACGCATAGTAACCTCTTTCTAATTCTAGCAAAAACATTAAGATAAAAATAAAAACATCTCACGGTTAAGCGAGATGTTTTCATCCCGCTTGGTAAGCCAAACAGGACTAATGCTCTTATGCACTAGCCCTCATCACGCAATAGCAAGACTGTCATTGTTGTGAATATCATTGACTTTTTTCCCTTCGATGTTTTTCGTTTTTTTACATAATACTCTTTTATTAATTAAAAGTCAACAGAATAATCTAAATAAAATAAATTTTCTGAAAATAATTACCAAAAGTAAAAAGAGCTGGATTTTCCAACCCTTCACTTATTCTCCATTTTCTTTCAAAATTGCAGCAATTTGGTGTTGATAAGGTCAATTGCGACAACGTTTGAAGCACCTTCTGGATGATGATGTCAGCATAACGTTTTGTTGGTTCGATAAATTGGTGGAACATTGGTTTAACCACAGAAGTGTATTGTTCAATAACACTATCAAGGCTACGTCCGCGTTCTTCCATATCACGTTTAATACGACGGATGATACGGATATCGTCATCAGTATCAACAAAAAGTTTGATATCCATCAAATCACGAAGACGTTTGTCTTCAAGGACCAAGATACCTTCAACGATGATAACATCTTGAGGTTCTTGACGATATGTTTTTTCACTACGAGTGTGTAGTGTGTAGTCGTAAATTGGAATATCTACTGGGCGACCTGCAATCAATTCATTGATGTGTTCAATCATCAAATCAGTATCAAAAGCAAGTGGGTGGTCATAGTTAGTTGAAACACGTTCTTCAAAAGTCAAGTGGCTTTGATCTTTGTAGTAAGAGTCGTGTTGAATCATAGCAATTTTTTGGTCTTGAAAGTTAGCCAAAATTGCTTTAGAAACACTGGTTTTTCCGCCTCCAGAACCACCAGTCACACCAATAATAATAGGTTTTTTACGCATTTATTACTCCAAATAAAAAATATTTCCTATCTATTCTACTACTTTTTTTAAAATTTTCAAACATTGAAATCCCTTACTTACCCTTTAAATAAAAAAAGTTAGCTTTTTCTATGTTATAATGAAGTAAAGACTAGATAGAATAGAAAAGGAAAACTATGATTTCACAATTTCCACAAGTCTGGCAGGAACAGCTAAAAACACTTGGCTTTTCTGAGCTAACAGACATTCAAAAACAAGTGTTTGAACCTATTTCACAAGGAGATAACTTACTCGGCATTAGCCCAACTGGTACTGGTAAAACCCTAGCCTATCTCTTTCCAGCACTCCTAAAATTAAAACCTAAAAAATCTCAGCAACTGCTTATCTTAGCTCCAAACACCGAGTTGGCTGGGCAAATTTTTGAAGTCACTAAAACATGGGCTGAGCCATTAAACCTGTCTACACAACTCTTTATTTCTGGCTCAAGCCAAAAACGTCAAATCGAACGCTTGAAAAAAGGTCCTGAAATTCTCATTGGAACACCAGGTCGTGTCTTCGAACTCGTTAAACATAAAAAAATCAAAATGATGAATGTTGACACAATCATCTTAGACGAATTTGACGAATTGCTTAGTGACTCACAATATCATTTCGTTGAAAATATTATTCATCGTGTGCCACGTGACCACCAAATGATTTACATGAGTGCAACTGATAAAGTTGACCCTGAAGTCTTGCAGAAAACACTTTGACAATTGACCTTTCTAATCAAAAACTTGATCAAATCGTTCACTACTACATCTCTGTTGATAAACGTGATCGCCTTGACTTACTTCGCAAATTCTCAAATATTCCAGAATTTCGTGGCTTGGTTTTCTTCAACAGCCTATCTGATTTAGGTGCTGCTGAAGAGCGTCTACAGTTCAACGATGTTCAGGCCGTTTCTCTTGCTTCTGACATTAACGTTAAATTCCGTAAAGTTATTCTTGAAAAATTCAAGAACCATAAGCTTTCACTTCTTCTTGCTACTGACCTAGTAGCACGTGGAATCGACATTGAAAACCTCGAATACGTTATCAATTTTGACCTCGCACGTGATAAAGAAACTTACACCCACCGTGCTGGACGTACAGGACGTATGGGAAAATCAGGTGTGGTGATTACTTTCGTTACCCACAAAGAAGAATTGAAAAAACTCAAGAAATACGCACCTGTTTCAGAAGTTTATCTTAAAAATCAAAAATACATTTGAAATAAACTCAAAGCAAAACGAGACTAGGACAAAATGTCCAGCCTCGTTTTTTATGTCCTTAAAATATGACAATATACAATCATTGTCATCCTTTTCGTGATTTTATGTCCTATTTCAAATTATTAATCACTTTTTCCAAACGTGAAATAGCTTCAACTGGCAGAGCAAGCTTTGGATTGTTTTGGTTGAATGAAAGCAAATAATTCAAACGGAACTGCATACGTGAACGGATGAGTTGTTTATACTTGCTGTCAAAATGATGAACAGGGTATTCTGCCAAATCTAAATATTGGAAACCTTCGATTGGCCCAAAATCTTTAAACTCAGCATCACCATCAACTAATTTTTCAATAATTCCTAAAGAAACTTCTTTCGGAATACTTTGTCCCATGTAAGTACCAGTATTGATGATGTAACAATCAACATCTCCTTCAAATAGTGAACGGAATTTTTGATAATCTTCAACGAGCGGATAAACCCTAAATGGTTGGCAAATGGTTCGATGACAAGTGTTTGCTTATTTCCTTCAATATTTTCAGCACTTGACCGTTTAGTCATCAAGGTACATCCCATCGTTGCTGCCATGAGAGGGTCATTAACCTTAATCAATGGAGGTAGAGAATCGTCTTTCATAATCCAAAAGATGGCATTAATCGGTTCTTCGATATGGTCAACACGATTTGGTGTCGCGAAACGAGATTTAACCGTTCGACCGTTACCATTTCGGATATCTTCTGTCATCAATTTTTTACGACCATTTTCATCCAAAGTCACACCGCAGTTCTGAACTGTCACAAAGAAATCTTGTTCAGGGTGTCCTGTTGGGTAATCGTTTGTCTTATCAAAATATGATGGTTCTAGAGCAATTGATGAGCCATCTTTTTCAGAAATAACAAAAGCATCATCGTGTAAAACTTTGATATCATATTTTCCATTGTGTTTAGCGTGAGTCAAAGTTGATTTTCCTGAACCTGACAAACCAAAGAATGAAGCTACATAATCCTTCTGACCTTCTTTTCCTTGAAAAATCTTCAAACCACCGTGGCATGACACGTAACCATTACGTGCAGCCGTTCCCCAGGCAAGTGTCAAAGTTGCTTTCTTCAATTCACCAAAGTAATTGAGTCCTAAAATAGCTACACAGTTGTGATTAGTATCAAAATAGACCAAGCCATCTGGGTAATCTGGATGAGACCATCTTGGATTAAAGAAGACAAAAATATCATCTTCATTGTAGACTTTAGAAACTTTCAAACGATTTTTGAATTCTTCATCCAGAATTTGAAAGTTCAATAACCATGAATAAAGGTTATTGATCTCTTCTTCTGGTACCATCAAGTGAGCACGCACCATAAATTCTTCATCTAACCCAACAATAGCATCTGCTTTGTAAAATTGGCGACGATGTGCCTGGTAGACGGCACTTCTGACAATGGATAACAAACACTCATCTTCCTCTTCATCTTGCCCAAAAATTCGACGGGCTTTCGCTGTTCGTCCAACTACTGCTCCAGAATTTGTTAACAACACACGAGCATAGGAAGGTAGACCCAATTCCTTAGTATGAATGACAGGCATATCCAAAATCACTGTACCTGCAGCATTGGAAGCTAATTGATAAGCTTCTTCTAAGGTTTTAATCGGGTGAACCTGATTTTCATAAAATGCTGTTTCGACAATAGTTTTTAATGCAGAAAAATACGGACTTGATTTGCGCATTTCTAAAGTTGAAAATTGATTACGTGTTACCATTTTCTACCTCCTATTGTATGGTTAACTTTATTCTATCAAAAAAGTATGCGTTTTCATAATTAAAAGTGTAAAAACATTAGAAAAAAGAAATAATTTCTTAAAAAATTTCAAAAAAAGTACAAGTCTACTTACGCCTATTTCAGAAAAAAATAAAAAGGCTAGAACAATGTTCTAACCTTAACTGTATTATTTGGCAATATCAAATACAGTAGATTTGACAGTTGTCATAGCTTCGATAGAGTATTTCACACCTTGCACTCCAGCACCAGATTTTTTAGCACCAAGGAATGGGAAGTTATCTGTACCACGTTGTGTTTTGTTGTTAATGTGAACAGTACCACTTCAAGTTGTTCAGCAATCTTGAATGCCAATGGGAAGTTATTTGTAAATACAGAAGCTTGAAGACCGTATTCAGATTTGTTTGAAATTTCAATGGCTTCTTCAACTGAGTTCACACGGATAAATGGAAGGACTGGACCAAATGGTTCTTCCCAAGCCAAGCGCATGTCAGTTGTAACGTTATCGAACAAGACCGGGCTGATGAGGTTACCTTCACGTTTGAATGAGATAACTTCTTTAGCACCTTTTTCTTGAGCGTCTTTGATAAGACCTTCAACATAGTCAGCAGCTTTTGTATCAATAAGTGGTGTGATGTCAGCATTGTCTTCCGGCATACCAACAGTCAAGTTGTTTACAAGTGCAGAAACTTTTTCAACCAACTTGTCAGCAATGCTATCCATAACAAGAACACGTTTTACGGCTGTACAACGTTGACCTGAGTATCCATAAGCACCAGCAACGATGTTTTTAGCAGCCAAGTCAAGATCAGCATCTTCAAGAACGATAGCTGAGTCTTTACCACCAAGTTCAAGCATGATTGGACGCATACCAGCCAAGTGACCAATGTGTTCACCAACTGGTGTTGAACCAGTGAAGTTGATGTAATTAACAGCTTCGTGTTCTACAATGTAGTCACCGATAACAGAACCACGTCCAGTGATTGTGCTAAATACACCTGCAGGAAGTCCAGCTTCAGCAAATGCTTCAGCCAAAAGAAGACCTGAGATAGAACCTTGCGTAGGTGGTTTAAGGGCAACAACATTCCCTGAAATAAGGGCAGGAGCAATCTTAGAACCTGCGAGGTTGATTGGGTAGTTAAATGGCGAAATAGCAAGCACCAAACCTACTGGTTCGCGACGAACGATAGCAATTTTTTTCTTGCTTGCTGGATCAAAGCTACCACCTTCAAGAACTTCACCTTCAAGACGAACGCCTTCTTCAGCGGCATAGTTAATGATTTCAGCAGTACGGATAACTTCACCTACAGCTGATTTATAACCTTTAGCAATTTCCTTTGAAAGTACAGCACCAATTTTTTCAGCATCACGCATCAAAATATTAGCTGCTTTGTGAAGGTATTCAGCACGTTCTACATATGAAAGTGCACGCCATGCTTTTTGAGCAGCTTTAGCTGATGCATAGACGTAGTCTACTTCTTCTTGGCTCATTGCAGGAACAGAACCAAGTTCTTCACCAGTTGCGGGAGCATAAATTTTGATTTCTTCTTTAGAAAGTTTCCACTCACCGTTGACGTAATTTTTATATTGTTTAGTCAAGCGATATCTCCTTTTAAATGTGATAACTCCATTTTATCACTTTTTTTAGCTTTTTTCAATATTTTAAAACGAAAAAATTCTGAAAATTTAGACAAAAAATTTGTAGTGTCAAATAGTTATAATTATAAAACTTATAAATATACTTTATAAAATTCAAAAAAATGCACCTAAACACTATTATAACGATAATAATATCAGAATTTATAGAATTTTAAAAATTAATAGATTCTTTTATTTTATCCAAAAAAATGCATATTTTTCATTATAAAAAATCCTAGTTTCATAACTAAAATCACTTAACATTTTAGGTTTCTTAACATTAAAAAAGCTTTTAACTTTACGTTAAAAGCTTCCTCATGTTAATTAGTCAACATTAACATATTCTTTGCTAAGCTCAAGAACTTCTTCCATTGTTGAGCATTCTGTAAGAGCGCGGTTAGCGTATTCTTGCATTTTAGCAGTGTCAAGTTTCTTCATCAAGCTACGTGTACGAAGAATTGATGTAGCTGACATAGAGAACTCGTCAAGTCCCATTCCGACAAGAAGTGGAACAGCTTTTTGGTCACCAGCCATTTCACCACACATACCAGCCCATTTACCTTCAGCGTGAGCTGCTTTGATAACGTTGTTAATCAAACGAAGGATTGATGGGTTGTATGGTTGGTAAAGGTATGAAACTTGTTCGTTCATACGGTCAGCAGCCATTGTGTATTGGATAAGGTCGTTTGTTCCGATTGAGAAGAAGTCAACTTCTTTCGCAAATTGGTCAGCAAGCATAGCTGCAGCTGGGATTTCAATCATGATACCAACTTCGATATCATCTGAAACGGCAACACCTTCAGCTTTAAGGTTTGCTTTTTCTTCATCAAAGATTGCTTTAGCAGCACGGAATTCTTTAAGAAGAGCAACCATTGGGAACATGATACGAAGTTGTCCGTGTACAGATGCACGAAGAAGTGCACGGATTTGTGTACGGAACATTGCATTTCCTGTTTCTGAGATAGAAATACGAAGTGCACGGAATCCAAGGAATGGTTCATTTCTTTTGGAAGGTCGAAGTAAGGAAGCTCTTTATCTCCACCGATATCCATTGTACGAACCACAACTGGTTTACCATTCATGCCTTCAAGAACAGCCTTGTATGCTTCATATTGTTCATCTTCAGTTGGGAAGTCTTGTGAATCCATGTACAAGAATTCTGTACGGTAAAGACCAACTGCTTCTGCCCCATTAGCATTAACACCTTCAACGTCTTTAGGTGTACCAATGTTAGCTGCCAATTCAAAGTGTTTACCATCAGCTGTTACTGTTTTAGCGTCTTTAAGAAGAGCCCATTCAGCTTTTTGTTTAGCATATGCTTCACCAGCAGCTTTAAATTCAGCAACTTGTTCATCTGTTGGGTTGATGATAACTTCACCAGTGATACCGTTTACAGCAATGATATCACCATCTTTAACACGGCTAGTGATATCGTTTGTTCCAAGAACAGCGGCAATTTCAAGTGTACGAGCCATGATAGCTGAGTGGCTTGTACGTCCACCAATGTTTGTAACAAAGGCTTTAACAAATTGTTTGTTCAATTGGGCAGTATCAGAAGGTGTCAAATCGTGTGCAATAACGATTGATTCTTCATCAATTGTAGCAGGGTTTGGAAGTTTAGCACCAAGAAGGTGAGCCAATACACGTTTAGCAACGTCGCGGATATCTGCGGCACGTTCTTGCATGTATGGGTTATCATCCATTCCTTCAAAGATAGTGATGAACATATCAGTCACTTCTTTAAGTCCTGCTTCTGCGTTAATTTGTTTTGCACGAATAGTTTCTTTAATTTGGCTGATCATTTCTGGGTCAGCAAGCACCATTAAATGTGCGTCAAATACGGCAGCTGCTTCTTCGCCAAGTGTTTCTACTGCTTTTTCACGTATAATAGAAAGCTCGTCTTGTGATGCTTTCAATGCGGCATCTAGGCGAGCTTCCTCTGCACTTGTATCTTCAACTGTAACAGTTTCAAATGACAAATCAGGTTGAACGAGCAGGTACGCTTTAGCAACAGCAACACCATCAGATGCGGCGATTCCTTTAAGCATTTCTGTCATTTTCTTAAGCCAATCCTTCTTTTGTCATTGTTTCTTCGATTGCTGCAAGTGCGTCATCAGCGTCAGGACCTTCAGCAGAGATAGTTACGTCAGCACCTTGACCAACACCAAGACTCATAACACCCATGATTGATTTAAGGTTTACTGCTTTACCTTTGTAGTCAAGAGTGATGTCTGAAGCGAATTTGCTAGCTGTTTGAACAAGCAAAGTAGCTGGACGTGCGTGAATACCTGTTTCTGCAACAATGTGAAAATCTTTTGAAGCCATATTATGGTTCTCCTTTTATTTGTGTTTTTTCGGATTACCTTATGATAACCCTTACAAGCTATGATTATAGCATAAACCCTTTTTTATTTCAATAGTTACACACCTCGTATGCACCTTATTTTTTGAAAAATTAAGGAAAAACGGCACTTTCAGGCTGTAAAATTACCTATTTTTTTCAAAAACAAATAGAAACAAGTTGAACTCGCTTCTATTTATTGATTAATCTTTCTTTTCAACTTTTTTCTTTTTTAGGACTGCTGTTTGTTTACGAATTTCATTAAAGAATGGTGCTGTTGTCAAGCTAAGATTTTTATAGTTCCGCAACATACGACGTTGGTTAAAACGAAATAGCTGAACACCCTTAACTTTTAAATTCTCATTTATCTGAAGTCTAAATTTCTCCAAACGTTTACTGAAAGCTTCTCTTTGTTTAGTCCAGTCGTCAAATTCTGTTTTAACAGATCGAAGCAATCTTTCCTGTTCCGAGCGAACATATTTTTCAACCGTTGCAGCTGCTTGTTGGAATTTCACAGTATCCATAACTGTCCAAATCAAATCCGCCGCCATAATAGAAACAATCACTAGGCAATCCAGCCATTCAAATGATTGATAATAGCCATGACCGTCGGCTGGACAAATTTAACAAGTATCAAAATACTAACTCCCCAAAAAAGTGAAATTTCAGGAGCAATCCAGCCTTTAACATTACCAAATAAATCGCTGTAATCCCAAAGTTTCATATGAAAGAAATGCTCCAAAAACCAACCAGCAAGGAATTCAAAAACGGTCGCAATAACCATTCCACCGATAAAGAGCCCTAAAAGATTATCTTGAAATGGTTTTATGCCAATTAAAACCGTCGTCACCGCAAAGCCATAAACTGGACAATAAGGTCCAGCTAAGAAGCCACGATAGGCAAACTTTTTGTCATGGATGGAGCAATAAATAGTCTCCCATAGCCAACCGATAAATGAATAAAT
>ENA-OQIG01000547-OQIG01000547.1-human-gut-metagenome-genome-assembly--contig:-NODE-547-length-21123-cov-1.645694_pt1 | contig 21123 bp, 25 predicted proteins | sample MGYA00242576_ERZ504741 | MGnify/ENA primary metagenome ERZ504741 (study PRJEB26092, sample SAMD00036436) | human gut metagenome | host: Homo sapiens | study: EMG produced TPA metagenomics assembly of... | reverse complement strand
GAAGGTTAAACGGATAAATTACCAAGATTATGAAACTGGCTTTATTAAGTCTATTTAATTATTAATTAATCAATATCTTAATTTTTCGCGCGAATATGATTTTGTATGTATTGTTTGGTAGATAGGGAGAAGAGTTGATACATAAATAAGGAATTGGCAGGTATTAGTTTTTTTATAAAACTCTTCTTCCACTTTTCTTTCGCTGAAAGTATATAATCCTTAAATAATACGATTTATGAACAAATTCCTTTTATAAGGATCATGATATAAATGTTTAACCAAAATAATAAAGAAAATGAAAAACAGTTTTTTGTGTGTCGGCTCTTTTCTATTGGCTGCTAGTTTTTTTACTAGTTGTACAGAAGACAAGGATTGGTCCGGTGGATTGAAGAATTCTGATCTGGTATTCCAGACTTATTTGCCAACAGAAGGTGCCAAAGGAACGGAACTTCTATTCGAGGCAATAATTTTGGAGAGGATATCAGCCAAGTCCAAGTATGGGTGAATGAAAAAGAAGCAGAGGTGATTTCGGTTACTTCTACCCGTATTATGGCTAGGGTGGCTGAAGCTAGTGGTAGTGGCGTAGTGAAAGTCAGAGTTGGGGAAGTAGTATACAGTTATCCTGATTTATTTTCCTATGGTTATATTCGCAATGTGTACACTGTAGCTGGTAATGGTCAAGGTACCACAGTTGATGGTGCATATCTTCAGGCTTCTGTCCAATGGCCTATTGTGATGGTTTATGATAAATGGGATGATGCCATATTGTTCTTGCAAGATGAAGGAGAACACCGCATCCGTCGTATGAAAGATGGTAAAATTGAGACTTTATGTTCCACAAAAAGCTTAGTGAACAATGCACGCAGTATATGCTTCTCTCTTGATGGAGATACATTGTTTATAGGCAATGATAATGCGAATAACTATGTGGCAAATCCTGTTGCAGTCGGAATGGTAACTCGTAAAGGTGGTTTCAAAGATCTTAAGTCATATATTCCTTCTGAGAAATTAGCTCAGCCCCATATTAATGGTATCGCTGTTAATCCTGTAGACGGTTCGCTTTTTACTTATCATTGGGGACGCCATGTGTTTCGCTATAATAAAGCTACTGAGACTTGTGAATATGTGATTACACGAGATCAGTTCAATGAATTAGTAGTTGGTTTGTTCCCGGATGCTGACGGAAATATGCAAAATATAGGTGGTGACGGTGGATATGGTGGACTTGCTTTCTCTCCGGATGGAAAGACTCTTTATTGGAATGGACGTGATCCATATCAGGGTATATTAAAAGCTGATTATGATCTTGTCACTAAAAAATGTACTAATCTAACCCGCTTTGCAGGTAATGGAGTCTGGGGGATTATTGATGGTCAAGGTGTTTCTTCACGTATGGACCAGCCTAATCAAATAGCAGTGGATGCGGAAGGCAATTTGTTAGTAACAACAGTTTATGGGCGCACTGTTCGCAAGATTACTCCTGAAGGATATGTGAGTACATATGCTGGAATAGGCTACCAGACGGGATATGTCGATGGGCTTGCTGCAGAAGCGAAATTCAACAAACCTTATGGTATTGCTATTGATGCCCAAGGTAATGTATATGTAGGTGATTGTGAGAATTGGCGTATTCGGGTAATCAAAGAAGAATGATTGTTAGAACTAATAACTGGTATAGAAAATTAAAGAGTATATTTTATGTTCAAGAAAGAAATATATAGTCTATTGCTATTCTCCTTTGGGCTTTTGTTTACTTGTTGTGGAGAGAGTGCAACAGATGACGAGGAAAAAGATAATAATGGTCAGGGAAGTGTTAGTGTGGAGACTAATTACCTGCCTATTGCAGACCCCTACGTGATGTTCTATAATAATAAATATTATGCTTATGGTACAGGAGGAACAACTGCCGGAGAGGGGTTTGCCTGCTTTTCTTCTGACGATTTGAAAAACTGGAAACGTGAGGGGCAGGCTCTATCTGCAACCGATTCTTATGGTACATGGGGTTTTTGGGCACCGGAGGTCTATTACGTTGAGTCTAAGAAGAAATTTTATCTGTTCTATTCAGCAGAAGAACATATTTGCGTAGCGACTTCTACTACTCCTGAAGGTCCATTCCGACAAGAAGTAAAGCAGCCGATCTGGAGTGAGAAAAGCATTGATACTTCTTTGTTTATAGATGATGACGGTACTCCATATCTTTATTTCGTACGTTTTACAGATGGGAATGTGATATGGGTGGCTCAGATGACTGATGACTTGATGAGTATAAAGACAGAGACTTTGAATCAATGTATAAAAGCTGAAGTATCATGGGAACTTTTGCAAGGTAAAGTAGCGGAAGGACCTTCTCTTTTGAAAAAGAATGGCGTGTATTATCTGATTTATTCTGCTAATCATTATGAAAATAAAGGATATGGAGTTGGATATGCAACCTCAGATACTCCTATGGGGCCTTGGGTGAAGTATAGCAAGAATCCACTTTTACAGGGTGATGCAGCTACCGGCTTAGTAGGTACAGGACATGGAGCGCCGTTCCAATGCAAAGATGGTAGTTGGAAGTATATATTTCATGCTCATTGGAGTGCTGCGGAGATACAACCTCGAACATCGTATATTAAGGATTTTGCCATTTCGGATCAGGGAGTGGTTACTATTAGTGGAACTGTAATTAAGCCGAGAGTTCTGAAGTAAAAGGATACCGGATAAATGAATATCATTTTTAATTTAAAACTAATACTATAATGAATAAAAATAATCGAATGAGCAAGAGGCTTTTGAACTATGTCATTGTCCTTTTGGTGTGCTTGATTAGTAGTGCGGAATCTTTTGCACAAGGCACAAAGTTTCAGGTCAAGGGAAATGTGACGGACGCTTCGAGAGAACCGATTGTTGGTGCTACAATCAAGGTGAAAGGTACTTCGCAAGGAGTTATAACCAATATTGATGGTGAATACTCTATCGATACTCGTAGCAACGCAATTTTGGAGTTCAGTTATATCGGATATGTGTCACAAGAAGTCCCTGTAAGTGGAAGTAAAATTATAAATGTGACTCTTCAGGAAGAGGTCAGTAAATTGGACGAAGTGGTGGTGGTAGGTTATGGAACGCAGAAAAAAATCAGTGTGACCGGTTCTGTGTCCAATGTCTCTACCAAAGAAATAGCCAAAATAGCTACTCCATCATTAAGCAATACTTTAGGCGGACAAATTCCGGGTATTGTGACTCGTCAGGCTACAGGCGAACCGGGATATGATCAAGCGAGCATTTATATCCGAGGTTTTGGAACATGGACAAATCGTAGCCCGTTGATATTGGTAGATGGTATTGAGCGTGATATGAATACGATTAATACTGAAGAAGTAGAAAGCATTTCTGTCTTGAAAGATGCTTCCGCTACGGCAGTATATGGTGTTACGTGGTGCTAATGGCGTTATCTTGATAACTACTAAGCGTGGTCAACTGGGAAAACCGAAAGTGACATTGCGCTCAGAATATGCAGTGCTTACCGGACTTCGTTATCCGGAGTATATTAATGCGGCGGAATATGCCGGTTTAATGAATGAGGCACGTGACAATGCAGGCGTTGCTAATATGGCTTATACGGATGAAGAAATTGAATTGTTCAGAAACGGTAGTAGCTTATCTTTATCCTAATGTGAACTGGGTGGACGAAGTTCTTAAGAAGAATACAACACAGAGCATTACAAATTTAAATATTACCGGTGGTACCGAAGTAGTACGCTATTTTGTAAATGTGGGTTATACAACGCAGAGCGGGCTTTATCGCGATAATGGCGATAATGCATATAGTACAAACAGTCGTGTAAACCGTTATAATTATCGTTCGCGTGTAGATGTAAATCTCACGAAAGATCTTTCAGTAGAATTAGGGGTTGGCGGTATTATTCAGAATCGTAATTTCCCAGGAAAGAGTCAATATGATATCTTTTATGCGATTCGTAATACTTCTCCTTTAGCATTTCCTGTAAAGAATCCGGATGGTACACCAGGTGCTTCACCGACTTATCTTGGTAATAATCCATGGGGTATGACTACACAGAGTGGTTATGAAACACAAAACTGGAATACATTGCAAGGGACTTTTTCTGCACGTTGGGATTTATCTTCACTTGTGACGGAAGGGCTTTCAGTAAGCGGACGGTTTGCTTACGATCATTATTATTCTAATAATAAACAATATTATAAGGATTTTGAAGTAAAACAGTATATGGGAGAAGACGCGGAGGGCAATGCCATCTATAATATACTTCGTAATGAGAATATTAAGAATGTGACTTTAGCGGAAAGTGCCAACCGTGCCATTTACTATGAAGTGGCAGCCAATTATGATCGCACATTTGGTATGCATAATATTACTGGAATGTTTTTGTTCAACCGTCGTGATTATGTAACTTGCGTAATACGGACCGTACGGGATCCGTTCCTTATCGTCGTCAGGGTATTGCGGGACGTGCCAGCTATAACTACTTGCAACGTTATTTTGCAGAGTTCAATTTCGGATATAACGGTTCGGAACAGTTCCCGAAAGGTAAGCGTTATGGCTTTTTCCCGTCCGTATCATTGGGATACGTTTTGACGAATGAAGACTTTTGGAACCGTAACTGGTGGATAAGCAACTTGAAATTACGTGGAAGTTATGGTACGGTGGGTAACGACATTTCTTCCAGCACCCGTTTCCTTTATCTAACTACCATGAATATGAATGTGTCGGCAGGATATATGGGGAAAGAAGGCAATAATTATATGGCAGGTATTATGGAAGGGCAGACCGGTAATCAGAATGTAACTTGGGAGACAGCGAAAAAGTTAAATGTCGGTTTTGATCTGGGTTTATTTAACGATGTGGTTTCTTTGCAGGTGGATATATTTAAGGAAAAGCGTGACGGTATCTTGATTACTCGTAAAACTGTGCCTGTATTGGCTGGTTTCTCAGGTGCAAGTATTCCGGTAGGAAATCTAGGTAAGGCGGAGAATAAAGGTATTGAAACCGCACTTGAAGTGAAAAAAAGAAGTTGCTAACGGATTATTCTACTCATTACGTGGGAATTTCTCGTTTGCCCGTAATAAGATTATTGAAAATGATGAACCGAAGCCGAAGTATGAATATCAAGATGCTCGCGGACGCCGTATTGACCAGACATTCGGACTTGTGGCACTAGGATTCTTCAAGGATCAGGATGATATTAAAAACAGCCCGAAGCAGACGTTCCAAAGTACCGTTCGTCCCGGGGATATTAAATACAAAGATATAAATGGTGACGGTGTAGTGGATGAGTATGATAAAGTAGCTATTGGTGACCCGCGTATCCGGAGATTATGTTTGGATTTGGTGGTACGGTGGCATATAAGAATTTTGATGTCAGTTTATTTTTCACGGGTGCTGCCAAGACAAGTTTTCTTTTTGGAAGGAGCAACTGTTTATCCATTCCTGAATGGTGAGGGCACATGGAATGTGCTGCGTGAGGTGTATGATAATCGTTGGACATCTGAAACAGCTGCTACTGCAAAATATCCTATTGTTCTTAATGCTAATAGTTACAATAACTACCAAACTTCCACAATGTATATGCGTAATGGTTCTTACTTGCGCTTGAAGAGTGCCGAAATAGGTTATACATTCAAAGGAAGACTGATTGATAAGATGTTTATGGATAATATCCGTCTGTTCTGTAACGGACAAAATCTATTAACACTTGATTATATCAAGATTGTAGACCCGGAGTCGAATAATGGTGTAGGTAACTATCCGATGCAACGAACTATTAACTTTGGTTTCCAGATTAACTTTAAATAAATATGAATATGAAAATATCGAAAATGAAAATAAAGGTGGCAGGACTATGTTTGCTGACATGGGCATTTGTATCGACTTCATGTAGTGATTATCTGGATAAAACTCCGGACGATGCTACTTCCATAACCTTAGAGGAAGTGTTTTCCAGTGAAATTTATACAGAACGTTTTCTGTTAAGAGCTTACGATTACCTTCCTTGTGAAACTAACTATAATGATAATGATTATTGGGCATTGGGTGCCTGGAGTGGTGCATCTGATGAGATGAACATCACTTGGACTTATCCGATGGCTAAAGAAATGAATCGTGGTAGCTGGAATCCTAAAATGCTCGAAGGTAGTTCCAGTCAGGGTACGTCTTATGCAATGTGGTGGCGTTATTATGAAGGTATCCGTCAATGTAATGTGTTTCTTGAAAATATAGACTTATGTCCGGCAGCGCAAGCTACAAAAAATGTGTGGATATGTGAAGCACGTTTTATGCGCGCAATGTTGCATTTCTTTCTGTTGCGTAGTCACGGTCCTATTCCTATCATGGATCATGCGCTGAAAATGGATGATGAAATGACATATTTCCCTCGAAATACGTTTGATCAATGCGTAGATTTTATAGTTTCAGATTGTCAATATGGCATTGATGGAGCGTTGCCGATGATTTATACCAATGCGAGTGGTACGGTGGCCGAATCTTTGTATGGGCGTGCTACAAAAGCCGCAGCTTATGCTTTGAAAGCACGTGTATTGCTTTATGCTGCAAGTCCGCTGTTCAATGGAAATGCTGATTATGCTAAATTTGCCAATGAAGACGGTACATTGCTCTTTGCTCCCAAAGATGATTCTAAATGGGGAAAAGCTGCTGCGGCTGCCAAAGAAGCAATAGATAAGATAGAGGGTTCTTCTTATTATGGTTTGTATTATTCGGATGAACCTGATAACGGTTATAGAAACTATATGGAGTTATTCCTACCTTCAAAAAAATGGAATAAAGAATATATCTTTGCCAGAAATCAAGGGACAGGCTATAGTGACAATATCCATCAGGAGAAATGTATGGCAGCCAACGGTATGGGAGGCTGGAGCGGTCTTTGTCCTACTCAGGAACTGGTTGATGCCTATGAAATGGCTAATGGTTCAACACCGATTATCGGATATAATGCAGATGGAACGCCTATAATAAATGGAGCAAGCGGCTACTCGGAAACTGGTTTTGCGGCAACGGCTGGCAAACATTATCCGGCAGGAGTTTATAATATGTATGTCGGTCGTGAACCTCGTTTTTATGCTTCAATCAATTTTAATGGTCAACAGTGGCGTGGTCGCCAATTGGAATTTTGGCAAGGTGGAAAAGATGGTATTAATGTCTCCAAAGTAGATTATTGCTGTACCGGATACTTATTGCGAAAAACTGCTGATGAAGGTGTAGATGTGATTAATGGTAAGGGAGGAATGAAAGAAGCCTCTATCCTTTTCCGGGTAGGTAGTCTTTATCTGGATTATGCGGAAGCATTGAATGAAGCTGAAGGGCCTGTAGATGATGTATACAAGTATGTAGACGCTATTCGTAAACGCGCCGGTTTGCCGGGATTGGCAAAGGTGTTGGACAAGATAAAGATGCGTGAACGTATTCAGCATGAACGTCAGATAGAATTAGCGTTCGAAGCCGGACATCGCTATTTCGATTGTCACCGCTGGAAAATTGCAGAGAAAACAGACAACGGATATATGCATGGTATGAATATAACTGCTACTAATAAGGTAGATTATAGTAAACGTTCAACAGTAGGTGATTCTCGTGTATTCGAAAAGAAACATTATCTGTTCCCTATACCGCAGAGTGAAATGGATAAGCGGATAGGATTGGTACAATCTCCCTATTGGGAATAAATAAAACTGTATTTCCTCCCTAGGTATTTATCTGTTTAGGGAGGAAATTTGTTATATATAAAACTGTTGATATATCATGAAAACAAAAACAAGGCGTTTATTGAGCCTCTTGAATTTTTGTGTTCTTACACTTCTGGCCTGTGGAAACTCTGATGGTGCCGGAGAAGATCCAGGAGTCCCTTATTTAGCTAAAAAAGGAGAACCTGTTGACGGTGTTCGTATTGGTTGGGATTATGGAACAATCCGGCAACTGGCAACTAGGGGAGGATATCCACGTTCCATCCGTTTACAGGATAATACAGTGGTGGCTGTATATGAGAACTATGATACAGGCTATGAAATGCGCTGTAGTACAGATGAAGGTAGTACATGGGGGGATCCTGTTATTCTTTTCCCCATCCATAGTATAACGAATGATAAAGGAACTGCCCGAATAAATATCGCTAACTCAGAAATTATACAACTTGCTAATGGGGATTTGCTGGCTGCTTGTAATTATCGTCCTCAAACACCCGAAATAACTCCGTTTGCTATAGCGGTACGCCGTAGTACTGATAATGGAGTAACGTGGAGCGATCCTCAGATTATTTATGAAGCGGAACCTCGTTTTTCTGACGGTTGTTGGGAACCGTCTTTTCTTCAACTTCCTAATGAAGAGGTGCAAGTTTATTTTGCTAATGAGGGGCCATATACTCATTCTAATGAACAGGAAATATCCATGATGACCTCAGTGGATAATGGTAAGACATGGGGAGGGTATAAGACAGTTTGTTTTCGCGCAGGTAGTCGTGATGGAATGCCGGTAAGTAAGGTGGTTGGCGATGAAATCGTTTGTGTGATAGAAGATTGTGGGTTTGTTACTTTCAAACCATACACCGTACGTACTAAATTGTCGGATAATTGGTCGTCTCCTGTATTGGCGGATTCTCCAAATCGTGCTATGGCATTGGGCGAACCTGTAGAAGATTGGATTTACATGGGAGCTCCTTATTTAGGTGTACTTCCTACAGGAGAAACGTTACTTTCTTATCAGGTGGATGATATACGTCACGACGATCAGTTGGGTGACAGGCTGCCTTATAGTACCATGGAAGTGGCAATAGGTGACAAGAATGCCCGTAACTTTGTAAGGCGCACGCGCCCTTTTCCTGTGCCTGCGGGAAAGCATGCAGTATGGCCTTCTGTAGCTGTTTGGGATGCGAATACTATAGCAGCTCTTGCTACCAGTAACTATCAGGGGGGGACGGAGGCTCCGTTTTTCATGAAAGGACATGTAATGCGGGATTTAGAAGTGAACTCTTCTGATATTGTAAACTATCCTATTTTTATTGGTCATACCGGAATCTGTAATTTACGTTTAGGAGTCGGGAAAGATGCAGATAATCTTTATATCACCTGCAAGGTTAAGGATGGAGAACTGTATTCCGGTGGACAAGGAACTCAAAAAGGAAGCGGTGTTTTTATCTATCTTGATACAAAGAATGAATGTTTGAAAGAACCTGCTGAAGGTGTTTATAAGGTATGGTGTTCATATAAAGGCGATATAACTGTCTGGCAAGGTAATAAGGGGAAATGGGAGAATAGTGAGTTGGAAGGATTACAAATCACTCCTTCTGTTGTGTCGGGAGGTTATGAACTTGCTTTTACCATTCCTTTAAATCGTTCATTTAATAAAGATGCGATGAGGTTGTGTGCCACATTGTCTACAAAGACCTATACCGAAACATTAGTTCATAGTAATGCTGACAGGTCGTGTACATGGATGAAAATGAATTTAGGTGGGCATTAATGCAAAGAACGCATATTTGAAAACGCAGCAGGTACTTGACAAACGCTTTTAAATGTTGTATATTTGTAGATCAATAGCATAAACCTATAAAAAACAGATGAAAGAAAAAAGTAAAATCATATTCCTAAATGGTATAATATAGCAACAAGTATGGACTATCTTCCTGAGAAACCTTAGGTGATAGAGTACCAGATATAGGCTAAAGGCTGCAGACTTTATGAAGTTTGCAGCCTTTTTTGTCTTAAAAACTTAATGATTTTATTGCGAATTTCATTTGGGGAGTTTATAATAAACGGTGGGGACGTTTATTATAAACGATCATGGAATTTATTATAAACGTATAGGCTGGTTTATATAAACTTGTTGCTATTTTTTATATAACTACAATTGTCTTTCTTTGATAATGATTGTTGTTGGTAATTATCGCAGACATACTGCGCGGTAATCTAAGTAAACAAAATCTTAGAACTGCTATAGGGCTATAAACCGGGTGCCTGTTTAATTCACTCAAGTCTCTTCATTTTCGAAAGAGGAATTAAATCTGAGCAGTTTTGATTTTGGATACATATATTGTGGCAGTTTTGATATTCGTATTTTGGTTTTCCGATCTATTGGTTTTAGAGAAATACATGTTAAATGTAGTTCGAAAAATAGAACATTAAGAAGGTAGGAAACATGCAAACGATTTAGAAAAACTATGTATTTTTGTGTTATAACTTTCAAAACAGTATAAGAAGCTTTACTCATTTTAATGCAGAATTGACTTGTTTGCGAGTTTAAGCACAAATAGTTATTTTTATTATATTGACGAATTAATGCTTGATTTAGGATAAAACAAACAATTTATTGTTGGAATTCTTTAATTATTATATAAGGGCAACTAAAGAATCATTTTAAAATTTGAAGAATTCTATAAGTAAAGAACATTTTATACTTTTGCACTGTTTTGAATAAAAAATTAACAGGTTTAAAGTAGAATTATGGCATCTATAAAGTTATTGCTCAATAAACAGCGAATGCTTAATAATGGTACATTTCCATTGGTTTTTCAGTTTATCCACCGGAGGCGAAAGTTACTTTATTATACCAAGTATCATATCTTTCAGCAACAACTGGCTGATGGAGCTTTGGAGGTTGAGTATTGTGAAGCATCGCTTTATTCCATGAAAGAAATAAAGGAGATAAATCGTGAGTTGAAACGGGACTATAAGCGATTCCAGAATCGTATATTGGAGTTGGAAAGGAACAATGAGGAGTATTTAGTAGATGATATCGTAGAGTTTAAAAAGAAGAAGAGTCATCGTTCGTATCTACTTATGCAGTATATAGAAACACAGATTTCTTATAAAAAAAGATGGGGAAAGACGGTATTGCAGCCGCCTATCATAGCACCTATATTTCTCTGAAAAAATATATAGGTATGAAATCTGCGCGTAAGTCGGATATCAGGATGGAGGAAATAAACTTCAGCTTTGTGGTAGGGTATGAGGACTATTTGAATGCACAAGGACTGGCGAGGAATACGATTAATTATTATCTGCGTAATTTCCGAACGATTTATAATTCCTCTATCCGGGATGGATTTAAGCCTAAAAGCGAGAATCCTTTACTTACATTCAGACAAAACCATGCAAGACAATAAAACGTGCAATTAATAAAGATGATATGAAGAAACTTTCTTCGCTTATTTTACCTGTTCATTCTGGAATGGACATTGCGCGGGATATGTATTTATTTAGCTTCTATGCCCAAGGAATGGCTTTCGTTGATATTGTATTTCTAAAAAAGAAGAATATTCGTGATGGAATATTGAGCTATCGACGTCATAAGTCACAACAGCTGATTCATATAGTTATCACTCCTCAGATGCAGGGATTGATTGATAAATACGCGAATGACAGTGAATATGTGTTTCCAATTATTGATACATCTTTGTCGACATCTATCTACGATCAGTATCGCCTGGCTTTAGGCAGGGTGAACCGGTATTTAAAAAAGATCACTTTTCGGTTAAATATAAATGTCCGGCTGACTACCTATACTGCAAGGCATACCTGGCTACACTGGCAAGAGAAAGCGGGGCGCCTATTTCTATCATCAGTGCGGGATTAGGGCATACTTCAGAAGAAATGACGAGAGTATATCTTAAAGAATTCGATCAGGAGACGCTGGCGCGGGTGAATCGTATTGTGACCAATCTGTTATAATATGAAACATGAATTTGTTCTTCAAATTTTGTAAAACTCATATTTATAACTTATATTTGTAAACGGTATCTATTTTGTAATAGAGAGTATATCAATCGCTTAATAATAGCGATGTTGCAAAATAAGACTATTTTTTGCGAATAGCCATTATCAAAAAGTACATTAATACTCTCCTTTTGTACGATCCCGCAGTTCTCCTTAAAGATTATCGGTTTTCGCCTGATAACGGTCTATTAATTGCTTTGGAGTACAGCGAAAATGCTGTTTGAAGTAGCGGTATAACTGAGCTTGCGACTCAAAGTTGCATACCTCCATTAGTTGCTTGACACATATACCCGGTTCTATAACTTTTCCCAAAATACGTTTCTTTAATTGTTTCATCATCCATTGTTTTGCGGTAATTCCGAATTCTTCTTTGAATTTAATAAAGAAGCTGGTTCTTCCTATATTTGACAGTGTAATTAGCTCATCAAGATTATTTACTTTTGAATAGTTCTGCATGACAAAATCTCTAAACTCTAATTGCCTGCCAATGATAGGGTGGAAAAGTGTAGCAATTTCTTTTTATTATAGAATCCCCTGAGTAGGAAGAAAAATTCACGTTCTATTACATTATGTAGGTATGTACAGTTCATTTCATTCCTCAAACAGTGGACTACAGTTTCAAGGAATGGCATTAGTGGATAACGCATGGGGATAGGGCTGAAATCATAGTCAATATTTTCACAAATGGAGCTCAAACCTTGAAATAAAGTTTGTCACAGTTGCTTGAGGTATATCAAATGCCATAGCCAGCATTTGGGATTTGTCTGTTGCGGAAATCTTTATCATTGAAGATTTAGGCAACACTACCATTTCATTGCTATGAAACGTGCGGTTACAAAATTGGTTACAGTATACTGAAAAATCTCCTTCTAAAAAAAATAAAAGATAATTTTTGTGGGTATACTCTTCCTCTATGCATTTCTCAGTGTCGAATTTAATATATTTGAATCCTGTATCAATATCTGTCATGTAATTTTTGCATGACAAATGTTCCCTGGCGTAATGTAATCCGTTCGGTGATTGTTCCCCTCTCATATCTTTCCCTTTTTGATGGCAACAAAGCGATTATACTCCATTATGCTTCATAATTGATTCAGTATGGTCTAATATAATCACTTTATTACCAATGTATTATAATGAATAAAATTAAAGCCTGTTATGTATATGCAGGGTATGAAACATAATATATAGTATATGGTTGTACATAACCCTCTATCAATCAATTGTATATATACAAAATAGACATTATTACTCTCTATTACAAAATAGAGAGTAAAGAGTATAGGGGAATTATGTATAGTTAATGTGTTGTATGTTAGATGATTATGACGTACTAATTGCGCATAGAATAGTATGGCTGTAAATCAGGCCGGATGATTCTTGTTTAATGAAAAGTAGAAAACGACAGCACTCGTTTGTTGGAAAAAGAGAATTATGGGATGAATTATTTTTTATTAGCAATAGCATTTTTAGTTGCGGTATTTATGGGGTGGATTATCACTCCTCAGATTTTGCTCGTAGCTTTTAGAAAACGACTGTTTGATTCTGTAGGTGGTCGCAAGACCCATAGCGGTATAGTACCACGTTTGGGAGGAGTTGTGTTCGTCCCGGTGCAGTGCTTTCTATTAGTGCTATCTATGTTTTTTATGTATAAACTAGAAATAACGTCCTATCTTCAAGACCCATTTATACCTTTCCAATTTTTATTGTTGATGATAGGTTTGCTCATTTTGAATATGGTCGGAGTGATAGATGATTTGATTAGGATTAACTATCGTAGAAAATTCGTAGCTCAAATTGTTGCTTCTTCATTTCTTCCGTTATCCGGACTCTGGATTAATGATTTGTATGGACTACTCGGAATAACTACTTTATCTCCTTGGATTGGAATGCCTCTGACGGTGTTTGTGGCAGTCTTTATTATTAATGCCGTTAACCTGATTGATGGAATCGACGGGCTCTGTTCCGGTTTGGTCGGTATGGGGGCTTTGGTTTTTGGTTTCTTGTTTATTTATAATGCAGCATGGTTACATGCTGTTTTTGCCTTTATCACCGCAGGGTGCTATGTCCTTTTTTCTATTACAATGTGTTCGGCAAATCGAAAGGAAGACAACGAATTTTTATGGGGGATACTGGCAGTCTGACGCTGGGGCTCTCGATGGCTTTTCTGGCAATCAGCTATGCGATGAATAATCCGTTGATAAAGCCTTTTTCCGAAGGAGCGATAGTAGTTTCTTTCGCTACATTGATTGTCCCTCTTTTTGATGTAGTTCGTGTGGTACGGATACGTTATTTTCAGCATAAGCCTCTTTTTATGCCCGACCAGAATCATATACATCATAAGTTTCTGAGAGTAGGGATGTCTCATTATGTCGCAATGATTCTTATTCTGGCTTTGGCATTGTTCTTTAGCTTCTTCAATATTGTTGCGGTAGAATATATCAGCAACAACATCGTGATTTTTATAGATATCGTACTGTGGATTGCTTTCCATTTATGGTTGGACAGGCGAGAGCTTATCCGGGCAAAACATGGGGTGGCAAATAATTAAATTTAATGATATGAAAATAGCTATTATCGGTGGTTCCGGATTCGTGGGAAGTCGTTTGATCGGGCTGTTACAGACTGTTCCGAACATTGAACTGCTCAATATTGACAAGCAGCAGAGTGAACTTTATCCTCATCTGACACAAATAGCTGATGTGCAGGATGTACAGAAGCTGACGGAGTTGCTGGCAGGAACTGATCTTGTGGTTTTATTGGCTGCCGAACATAAAGACAACGTAACTCCTGCATCGCTTTACTATACGGTGAATGTGGAAGGGACACGTAATACGCTTCAGGCTATGGAAAGTAATGGAGTTGCCCGTTTGGTATTCACCAGTTCTGTTGCTGTCTATGGATTGAACAAAGATAATCCATCAGAATTGCATCCGGCCGATCCGTTCAATGATTACGGTCGTAGTAAGTGGCAGGCGGAATGTATGCTGCAGGAGTGGTATGATACGCATCGGGAGTGGAACATTCATATTCTTCGTCCCACAGTTATCTTTGGAGAGGGCAACAGGGGGAATGTATATAATTTGTTGCGGCAGATTACTTCCGGGCGATTTCTGATGGTAGGAGACGGTGAAAACCGGAAGTCGATGGCCTATGTCGGTAACGTAGTTGCTTTTATCGCTTTTCTGATTGAGAATAATATGGAGGGATATCATGTATTCAATTATATCGATAAGCCGGATTTCACAATGAATGATTTGGTGTATCATGTCGGGGAGGTGTTGAATAACATATTCCTACTACACATTACCCCTATTGTTAGGAATGTTGGGTGGATATTGCTTTGATGCTTTGGCTAAGATGACGGGAAGAAAATTGTCGGTGAGTTCTGTTCGTGTGAAGAAGTTCTGTGCGGTGACTCAGTTTGATTCTGTTAAAGTACAGTCATCGGGTTTTAAGCCGGCTTTCTCAATGGAAGAAGGGTTGAGACGGACGTTGCAATACGAGTTTGGTTCAGGAGCTGAAGAAGCTATTAATTGATAAACTAGGCTTTTTCCTTTTTACAGGATAGAAAAGAAGGAAAAGTTAGATAGATAAGACATAAAATTTTTCAGGTAGCCGTCATGTATGTGACTGGCGGGAGCGGAGCGCGCTTGGAGGGTACCTTATTGTGACTTTAAATGATAGAATTGGAGGAGTTATTATGGATGAAAAAAAGTGTTGGTTGGTTGTTTGTGTGCAGAGTAACAGGGAGAAGAAAACCTACGAACGTCTGTCGGCATTGGGATTTGAATCTTTTCTTCCGTTACAGGAAGAAACACGTCGTTGGAGTGACCGAAGCAAGAAAGTGCAGCGGGTCGTGATTCCTATGGTTGTTTTTGCCCGGATAGCTCCTTCCGAACGTATTTCTGTGCTTCGTCTTCCCTCTGTAAGCCGCTTTATGGTATTGCGCGGAGAAAGTGCTCCGGCAATCATCCCGGATGCACAAATGGAACGTTTCCGCTTTATGCTCGATTATTCGGAAGAAGCGGTTGAGATGTGTTCGGAGCGTATCCAGCCGGGCGAACAGGTAAAAGTTATCAAGGGGCCGTTGACAGGATTAACAGGGGAGCTGATAACAATGGATGGAAAAAGTAAGGTAGCCGTCAGGATTAATATGCTGGGAGCTGCGATGGTAGAAGTGCCGGTAGGGTTTGTAGAGAGAATATGATACTGTTAGGTAATTACTACTAAGAAAAAACAACTGAGATTACAAACCATGAAGGAACAGCAGATTACAGTAACTTCCCCTTTATTACCATCTTTGGAGGAGTTAAATGTTTACTTGCAGGATATATGGCAACGCAAATGGATTACTAATAATGGATATTATCATCAGATGCTGGAAGCCGCTTTGTGTGAATATCTGGGTGTACCTTATATCAGTCTGTTTACCAACGGGACTCTTCCTCTAACTGCGGCCTTACTGGCAATGCGTATTACAGGAGAGGTAATAACCACGCCTTTCAGTTTTGTTGCTACTACACATTCGTTGTGGTTGAATGGCATCAAACCGGTATTTGTAGACATAGACCCTGTAACTTGTAATCTTGACCCTGATAAGATAGAGGTGGCTATAACTCCTAATACTACAGCCATTATGCCAGTGCATGTGTATGGGTATCCTTGTGATACTAAGAGCATTCAGCAAATAGCAGATAAATACGGATTGAAGGTAATCTATGATGCTGCTCATGCATTTGGGGTGGAGAGAGAGGGAGAATCTATTTTGAATGCAGGTGATATGTCGACATTGAGCTTTCATGCGACGAAGACTTTTAATACCATTGAGGGAGGTGCATTGGTACTTCACGATGAACATACTAAAAAGAGAGTTGATTACTTGAAAAATTTTGGTTTTGTCGGTGAAACGGAGGTGGTTATTCCCGGAACTAATGGCAAGCTAGATGAAGTGCGGGCAGCTTACGGATTACTGAACTTAAAACAGGTAGATGCTGCCATTGAAGCACGCTGCCAGGCTACAACTAATTATAGAGAAGCCTTACGTAATGTTTCCGGTATCACATTTATGGATGATATATCCGGAGTGAAGCATAATTATTCTTATTTCCCCATATTTGTGGATGAAGAACGATATGGTATGAGCCGTGATGAACTCTATTTTAAGATGAAGGAATATAATGTATTAGGACGGCGGTATTTTTATCCGCTGATCAGTACTTTTTCTACTTATCGTGAATTAAAGTCAGCAAGGAAAGAAAATTTGCCTGTAGCCACAAAGATGGCGGAACAGGTTATTTGTTTGCCGATGCACCATGCATTGAGCGAAGATGATATGGAGCGGGTGTTACGGCTGATAAGAAAGTAGAATATGAAACTTGGTGTGATGCAACCTTACTTTATGCCTTATATCGGTTATTTCCAATTAATGAAAGCTGTAGATAAGTATGTGGTTTATGATGATGTTAATTACATTAAAGGCGGCTGGGTTAACCGTAATCATATACTGATCAATGGAGAGAAAGAAATGTTCACTGTGACTTTGAAGAAAGCGAGTCAGAATAAGTTATTCAATGAAATAGTGATAGGCGATGATTTTAAGAAACTTATGAAAACACTGCAACTGAACTATTCCAAAGCTGTTAACTTTGATCAGACGATGACTCTGATGAAAAGAATCATTTCTTTCTCAGATAAGAGGCTTGCGGCATTTATAGCAAATAGTTTTCGGGAAATATTCAGTTATTTGTCAATAGATACGGAGATATTGATGTCCTCAGATATTCCGAAAGATAATTCTCTGAGAGGAAAAGATAAAATCTTGCAGATATGTGAAATATTGGGTGCTGATACTTATTATAATGCTATCGGTGGCAGAATCTTTATGATAAAAAGGAATTTAGTGAACATGGAATTGTACTGAATTTTGTAGATACAATCCCAAAAGTATATTCTCAATTGCGTACTAAGGAATTTGTGCCTTATTTGTCGATGATAGATGTATTAATGAATAATACCAAAGATGAAGTCAATGATTTATTGGATTCTTTTTGTGTAAGATATTGAAATTGCTTAGATATGAAATCTTTTAATATTGTAGTGTGTGCGTCTGGTGGTGGAGGAAATTTTCGTTCTTTGATAAAATATCAATGTGATTATGGTTATCACATTTCGTTACTGATAGTAGATAGAGAGTGTCCTGCTATTAAGATAGCAAAGGAAAATGGGATATCATATTCCGTTTTAGAAAAGAAAGTTTTAGGCAAGTTCTTTTTTTTGAGGAGTTTGAGAAGATTGTCCCCATAGATACGAATTTAATTGTTTTAGCAGGATTTCTACCGATTATACCAAATGGATTTGTGAAAAGTGGGAACGTAAAATAATAAATATTCATCCTTCACTATTGCCAAAATATGGAGGGAAAGGCATGTATGGGGTTAAAGTGCAAGAAGCTATTTTGAGGAATCATGAGAAGTATGCCGGCTGTACCGTTCATTATGTGGATTCGGAAATAGACACTGGCGAGATAATAGCTCAAAAAAAAATACTTGTGATGGAGAATGAGTCTGCATGGGAATTGGGAGGCAGAGTTTTTAATGAAGAAATAATATTACTTCCGTTGGCTATTAAACATATACGTGAAGCAATGAAAGTGATTCCTTAAGATTGAATATAAGTGTATTATATAATATTATACGATTTTCGATATGACACAATGCCCATTGGTTAGTATTTCTTGTCTGACCTATAATCATGCTCCGTATTTACGTCAGTGTTTGGATGGTTTTGTGATGCAAATAACATCTTTTCCAATAGAAATCTTAATTTATGATGACGCGTCTGGAGATGGTACTCAGAATATTATTGAGGAGTATCAGAAAAATATCCGGATATAATAAAACCAATATATCAAACTGAGAATCAATATTCAAAAGGTGTGAAGGTTGGTTTTGTTTATAATTATTCTCGGGCTAAAGGTGAGTATATAGCATTTTGTGAGGGGGATGATTATTGGACTGATCCTTATAAATTACAAAAGCAGATTGATTTTTTAGAATGTTACTCGGATTATGTTATTTGTTCACATCGATACAGAATATGTTTAAAAGAGGAGAAGGTGATGAATGATGAGATCAAACCGATTGGCGATTTATCTGATGGGATGTCTTTTGATTTGTCTTTCTTGATTCGTGGAGGTTGGTTATTTCAACCATTAAGTGTCGTATACCGAAAGTCGGCATTGGATTTGGATACATACTCGAAATATGCAATATATATAGACGTTGCCTTGTTCTATGCTATTTTGAAAAATGGGAAAGGATATTGTATGCCTGATGTAATGGGAGTATATAGAATACATGAAAAAGGGGTATGGTCTGGACTCGACTTAAATCATCAAAGGATCTTTTCTTTGAAAGCAAGAGAAGCTATTTATGATGTGGAGAAGACGGATGAGGCTGCAATGTTCATCCTCTCACAATTCTCTCGTCCAATGGGACGGTTTCTGGTTGTGAAAGAGTGTTCTATGTTTATGAGAATCACGAAGATATTAATTTCCCATTTTGGTTTACGTTTTGTATTGAGAATGTGGTTTGATAGACTATTCTTAAATAAAAAGTTGTGCGTGAATGAGTTTTATCAGATAAAGGATTTCTGCAAAAGAAAGAAGAATGGATAACATTATAATAGTATTAAATTCAAATCTGTTACTAAAATGAATATAGCATTGATTATTGCAGGGGGATCCGGCAACCGGATGGGACAAGATATTCCAAAACAGTTTATTCATGTGGATAATTGTCCGGTTATTGTACATACAATGTTAGCTTTCCAAAGACATCCGGACATAACTGCTGTTGCTGTTGTTTGTTTAGGTGGATGGGAAACTGTGTTGTCTTCATACGCTCATCAGTATAATGTATCAAAGTTACGTTGGATATTTGCTGGGGGGATAAATGGTCAGGAATCAATTAGTAACGGCATATACGGTTTAAAAAAGAACGGTGTCAAAAAGGATGATCTGGTTTTGATTCATGATGCGGTTCGTCCACTGGTATCTCAGAGTATTATATCTTCCAATATCGCAATTTGTAAGCAGTATGGTTATGCTATCACTGGTATTCAGTGTAGGGAGGCTATTTTGGAAAGTGATGATGGCTTTTGTTCTGTGACAAGTATTCCGCGTGATAAATTGATAAGAACGCAGACACCCCAGACTTTTCGGTTAGAAAATATTATAAATGTCCATGAGCAGGCAAAATCAAAAGGTATCATAAACTCAGTATCTTCTTGTACTCTTTTGGCGGAATTGGGCGGATATGAAATGCATATAGTTCCGGGAGAGGAGCGAAATATAAAGATTACGACTACGGAAGACCTGGAGATTTTCAAGGTTTTGAGGCAAACGTCAAAAGAAGACTGGCTGAAATGATGACTTATTATGACGATATCAGAAAAGTGCAGGATTTGCATCTGCCGTGGGAAATTCTGACTGATATAAATATTCTGATTGTGGGGGCCTCAGGTCTGATAGGAAGGGCGTTGGTGGATACTCTGATGCAGTTACCCGATAAGACGTTTCATCTATATGCAGGTGTACGGGATTTGGTTTATGCGCAAAGTTGTTTCATGCGATACAAGGATGATGAATCTTTCACCTTGATACAATGTGATGTGACAGCATTGATTCCATTTGATATTGATTTTCACTATATTATTCATGCAGCGAGCTATGCGGGGCCGGCGCCTTTCATAATGATCCGGTCGGGGTTATGAAAGCGAATATATTGGGAGTTGACAATCTGTTTTCATACGGAGAGCAACACAATCTAAGAAGGTTGTTATATGTTTCTTCCGGTGAAGTGTATGGAGAGGGGAATGGAATTCCTTTTCGCGAAGAAGACAGTGGTTCTCTCGATTGGGCTTCCTTACGCGCATGTTACCCTGCGGCAAAACGGACTGCTGAGACTTTGTGTATTGCTTATGCAGCTCAATTTCAGATAGAAACAGTTATAGCACGTCCTTGCCATATTTATGGACCTTTTTACACTTCAAAAGATGATCGTGCCTATGCGCAGTTTATACGAAATGTATTGGCAGGTGAAAATATAATATTGAGAAGTTCTGGTTTGCAACAGCGTTCCTGGTGTTAGTGGTTGATTGTGTTGTTGTCACTTCTTTACGTTTTTGCTAAAAGGAAAAACAAAGATGCTTATAATATAGCTGACGTCCGGTCGAATGTCAGTATCCGCGAATTTGCGGAAATGATAGCACTGAAAAGTGAACGAGAAGTAATTTTCGATTTACCGGATAATACCGGGAAGAATAAACCTATTATATCACAGGCGTATATTTAATAACTGAGAAAATAAACTAAAATAATGG